>CETG01191872.1_pt1 | contig 12439 bp, 10 predicted proteins | sample 361471 | NCBI WGS metagenome assembly CETG01 (sample SAMEA2622696, study PRJEB7988) | marine metagenome | isolation source: saline water (ENVO:00002010), including | reverse complement strand
AAATATTAATTGGTACAAAATTGAGTTCCATTGAAAATTTTATTTGTTTTAGACACTACTAGAATAAATATTTACGATTGTATTAAATAATTCATTTTTAGTTAATTAACTACTTTTAGAATGAGAGAAAAAGTATTAGAATATACCATAAAGTATTAAATCTCTTCTGTTTTATTTGGCTCACAAAGTAATTAATAATACATAATATTTTAGAAAATATGAATAAATGGAATCATCTAAAATAATATTAAGCTATGACTAAATCAAGTATTAAAGATAAGAAGCTAATGGTTGATAAGATTGTTAAAATCTTTAAATCTATCCCTGCATCAGCAATAACTTTTTCGAACATAGAAAAAAAATAAAGTGATAACTTATGATATATACTTTCGATATTTCGCTAGTGGATTATTTTTAATATCTCATGGACTTTTGGTCTTAGACCATTTAGGAATAGGTGCAGCTCTTCATGGTATTGGTGAGATATTTTTTGTTCCTTGGGCCATTAAGCAAAGGGCTTGGGACTTGATTTTTATAGCCTTTTTATTTAGTCTATTTGATCTTTGGGGGACATTAAAACTAGGGTTTAATTAATAGATATATAATTTAAATGAATTTTTATTCTAAAAAATTTGTGAGGGAGGTCAAACCCTTTCCCAGTATTACTGATCTCGCTAAAGAAAATTTTGGAACGGTTTTTCTGATAAACCTGTTATAGATAATTTAGTTAAATAAGTTAATACTTAATTTATACAAAATTAAAAATTAATCAATTTTTAGATTAGTTTTTTGATTTTAGAAAAAAGTGAAGTTTCGAATAAAATTTGATAATATTATTACGGATATTTATATCAAGCTATTCTTTCCCTATTTTTTTAGAGCTTGAATAGAGTGAGAATTATTTTGCTCTTAGCAATGAAGGTAAGGATTTCGATTAATTGTTATTAAGTTCCTCTATCGGGCTCAATAAAACTATCATTCAAATATGATTAAAGATTTATTGATGAGTGTATTGTTTAAAACTGCCATCTAAATCCTCCTCCATAAGAGCTTTCATATCCATCACATATTAATTCAATTTTTGTATTAACGTAGCAAGAGTAGATTGTGGGCTACAACATTATTTCCTATCCCAACTGAAACAAAAGGCTGCCTATATTCTTAGTTGATACATTTGTATACGCTTTACTTTCTATTAGAGCAAATTTGACATTCCTTGTATTTTTCTTATTAGCGGCTGCATAATATTCATAATCAAACAAATTTAAGGTAAAAATCAATTCTCTTACTGCTACTTCCTTATCTATTTCAATACCATCTTAACTAAGATAGATGTTGAGTTGTTTGTACAAATAGTGATGAAAGCTTCTATTCCAAATTTTCTGAACTTGGGGTAAGGATGAATTCGCTAATTAAGATAAACTAGAAATTAATTATATTTAAAAATTTATTTTCATATATTTATATAACTAAATATATCTCTATTAGAGGTGCAAGTAAAGCCTGGACAACTAGTTTTTATAGCTAATCTAGACTTGTTTTGTGTTAGCCATCGCTTGATATTTATATTATTATTGATTTAGCTATTTATAGATTTTAAGGATGCCAAAGCGCAGCCAGCTTAATGTGATCCTAAATCCTTCCCTGATCTCTAAGGTTAAAAGAGATGCTAGGCGTAAAGGTTTGTCTATGTCAGAATATATAGCTTATCTGGTTACTGAGCAGCAATCAGAAACTAATGTAAATGAAATCGAATCTTTAAGTAATCGCTTATCCAAGGTAGAAGGACATATTGTTAACTTAAAAAGTAATTGCCCTGGTCAATTAATAGATAGTAACTTAAAGCCATTTACTCAAGAGGAATCATACAACTGTACAAATTTCATGAGATCTGTCTTTAAAAAAGTTATTAAAGATAGGAACCTGAAAAGCTATAAAAGTGCTTGGGATGATTTCCTTCCTCATGTTGAGAGACTTGATTCTTGGGATGAAGCACTGACAAACCGCTTAAAAGAAGTATTACTTTTTGAAGAGCCTGAGCCATGGTCCGCTGACGAATTGAACAGATTAACCCAAAGGAAACAATGCCCATGTCCTATTAGGGAGGCTTTAATTTCTTGGTCGAAGATAACAAGTATTCCTGATCAGCAAACTATCTGCAATCAAGGTGAAAAACTAGTATCAGATTTGTGGTCTTAATTAATTTGTTTAATTGACTCTTGAGCTACATCCATGAGTATAGAAGGGGAAAAAGGATAATAAAAGATCTACTACTTAGCCTATCCAATAGTTAATGCTATTGATTAAGATCTACTCTTGCAAGATATCCAAATACACTCGATCCTCCACTATCGATTAAATTATTCTGCTCTATACCTAATTTATTAACCCGCTCTATTTTGTCTACAATAGTAACTATTGCGTTAGTGGGGATACATCCGTTTGATTGCCTCGCAAGCTCAAACCGTTGCTTCTTATTACTAACATCGAAAATATTAGCTTCATTATATATGAATACATTAAAAACTTTGGACTCTAATTTACTCGAAATACATTCTTTATTTCTTAATGCATTGTGTTCTTTTGACCCATGTGATTGAAAAAAGACATTATTAGAAATATGTCCACCATTTAAATAACAGTCTGCATTAGAAGCCATTTGAATTAGAGTATTTCTTTCTGCCTTCGTAAAATTAATTAATTTATGGGAATTAATGGTTCCTATACTGTAAATTATAAAAAGAGATATTGATAGTATGGTAAATAGATGGTTGCTAAAACCCGATAGTACTCTATAAGAAGCAAAATAAAGGTAAGCTATTAAAATTACTAGGCATATCCAAGCATAAGGATATAAGAAAATAGTGTGCCGAACAGGAGAGAATGGAAATCTAGTAAAAAGAGAAATTGTAAAGGTTGTTATAAAAATAGATAGAATATTAACGGTAAAAATAATTCCAATACCTTTAGTCTTGTAGATAAAAAATAATCCTAGTATTGTTAATAAAGATATTATTGTGGCGGCAGAATTTTGATAATATCTAAAAGGATAAAGAGATTGCCCTAAAATGCTTTTTAAAGCAAAAATAGAGCTAGAAAAAAATGGAATTAAACCATCTTTGATAGGAGGTTGAGAATATATTTGATCTATACCTAACCAAAAGGGAGCCTCGTATGAGGAAAGATATAAAAGAATAAATTTTCTTATAAAAGCAATTGCTAGAAAGCAAAAAAAGCATATTAAAAATCTATATATAAATTTAGATTTATAAAATTTAAATGTTATATCTATTTGCTTAATTATCGAAGCTATTTCATATTTTAGGTATGAAAATCTGGGAGAATATATGCTGATTAAGAGAAGAATGGATATTGTTATAAATAAACTACTAATTATAAGTATTGACTGGAAGCCAAATAGTAGTGAAAAAAGAGTTATTATACAAGTATTCTGATAATTTATATAATTGTTATTTTTAAAATTAAAAAAAACCTCATTTTCCCATTTACTTAGGGGTAAAATCATAAGAAGTATAATACATTGAGAGGTTATCATAGGTAAGTTATATGGCATATAGCTTATAGCATGGAAAAATATTTCTGGGTTTAAGCAATTAAATACAATCACTAATATTTCTACTAGATATAAAGTTTTTCTAAATGGCTTACTATTATTTAATATTATTTTCTCATATAGAATGATTTTACATATGCAGGAAGTTAGATATGCTGAAAAAATAGTAGAAAAGAATCCTTGAATTAAAAGTATTGATCTACTTAAATCCATACTAATATCTGCAAATAGATATGAAATGAATGCCCAAAAGTGCCATATAGGGGGATAGCTGCCCCAATACCAATAGAGCAAATATTTAACTTCACTTAGTAGAGAGGTCTTTCCTAGAATTAGGTTTCGTATAGGTCCAAAATCGTCAACATGCCTCCAAGCAAGAGGACCTAAAGCAATCCAAATCAGAAATACTAAAATAGTGCTTAATAAAAAAACCTTAGAAGGCTTATAGAAAAACACTCGCTCCGAGTCTTTCTTTTCAGTAATAATCAAAAACTGGTCCCACTTACTACAATTATCTTATAAGAAAATGATTATATTTTCATTAGGTGTGAAATACTAGTTTAATTTTTTGACGTTCTCTATTCTCTGGTTTCACTCTGCAATTTACATTTTTATCTCTTCATTATTCTCCCTCTATTATTATTTCTTTTTTTGCAGTATTTATTTAATTAATAGTTGTTATTAGTCCTCTCAGTATGGAATTACTATCATCATGCAGGAATATCAGGCCCAAGATTTAAGATCTTCTAGTAGTAATTTTTATGATTTAATTTAGAGGTCGTAAATTTATGATCTCTAAATTATACTTATCACGTTTATATTTACGATATCTTTATATTTGAAGCTACTTTGAATTTTAAATTATATGTACTTCAACTAAGAAATCTGATAAATATTTTATATACTATTTCTAATATTTGAATTGAATTAATTTGTTAATATTTCTATTTATTTCAGTATTAGATTTCTTTGTTAATAGATAGTTTTTGGTGAATTCATATGGTATGCTAGAATATATTTATAATCAATATTCATTAAATAGTTTTTAGAATGAATAAAAGCTTTAGCAATGAAAAATTAAATGATTTAAGGTCTATATCAAGCGAGATCGGAAAGAGGAAAGATCTAATACAAGCTAGTGGTGGGAATACATCATGTAAGATCGACAACATTCTTTGGGTAAAAGCTTCTGGAAAATCATTGGCAAATGCAAATGAAGAAGATATTTTTATTGCTCTCGATATAGACACAGTAAAAATAATACTAAATTCAAATTATAGGGAAGATGTTACTTATCCACCAGCAATAAAAACTAATTTAAGAGCTTCTTTAGAAACTGCTTTGCATGCACTTATGCCACATAAATATGTTATTCATACTCATCCTCTTGATATAATCTCTCGCACAATCCTATTTAAAGGAAAGGATAACTTGTCTTTACTCTTAGAGGGTTTTAATTGGGAATGGGTTCCTTATAAAAAACCAGGTTCATTGTTGGCAAGAGAAGTGTCAAAAATCCTGCAAAACTCTAATCCTGATGTATTGGTTTTAGCTAATCATGGTTTAGTTATTGGAGCTGAAGATATAAAATCAGCTAATTCACTCCAGGAACATATATTAAATAAAGTTAAAATAAATCCTGCAAATCATAGTGATTTTAAACTTGATAAGTTAATTAATTATATTAGTATACTTAAAGCAAATGGATACTATGCAAAATTACCAAATTGTAAATTTGTGCATACATTGGCCAAAGATAATTGGTCTTTAACTCTAGCAAATATGAATCCTTTGTATCCTGACCACTTGGTTTTTTGTGGTTTTACTCCAACTATTCTTTCTTCAACGGTTTCGAAGGATATGCTTTGCAAGGTTGCTTCTACAAGTAAATATTGCATTATTAAAGGTGTTGGGGTGATATTATTTAAATCTTCAAATCAAGCCACTGAGGATATGCTAGAAGCTCAGGCCCAAGTTCATATGAGAATACCTAAAGGTGAAAAAATTAACACATTGTCAGATGATGATTGTGAAATGCTTGTAAATTGTAAATCAGAAATATATCGAATAAATTTACAAAAAGAAACTCTAAAAGTCTAATAAATTGTTAATAATTATACCAATGTCTGGTAAAGGGCAGCGTTTTATTGACGCTGGTTATAAGGATCCTAAGCCCCTTATTGAGGTAGAAGGTAGACCAATCATTTCGCATGTTATTGACCTTTTTTCAAAGGATGATGAATTTATTTTTATATGTAATAGAGAACACTTAGAGTCAACTAATATGTATTCAATTCTTAATCAATATTCTCCTTCAGGTAAAATTGTAGATATAGATTCTCACAAGAAAGGCCCTGTCTATGCAGTTAGTAAAGTATATGAATATATTGATAATGACGAGCCTGCAATAATAAATTATTGTGACTTTTCTTGCTATTGGAATTATTCCAATTTTCGAAAATGGTTGAAACAAGTTAATTGTGATGGATGTATACCTTCTTATAAAGGATTCCACCCTCATTCTTTAGGTAATACTAATTATGCATATTTAAAGGAGATTGATAATAAAGTAAAAGAAATACAAGAGAAAAGGCCCTATACTAATAATAGAATGAATGAGTTTGCCTCTAGTGGAACTTATTATTTTGCTAAGGGTCGCTATATAAAAAAGTACTTTGATGAAGCAATTCAAGAAGGTCTTAATACTAAAGGGGAGTATTATTGCAGCCTTGTATATAATTTAATGATAAGAGATCATTTAAATGTAAATGTCTATGAGTTGGAACACTTTATGCAATGGGGTACACCCTCTGATTTAGAAGAATATATTCAGTGGTCGAATATTTTTAAAGATAACATAAGAATTACAAATGAAAATTGTCAAATTGGTACTACGATAATACCGATGGCAGGCAAAGGTAGTAGATTTTTACAAGAAGGCTACAAAATCCCCAAGCCTTTGATAAGTATAAATAATCAGCCAATGGTCATAAACTCAGCAAAGTCTTTGCCTCTAAGTGAAGAATATAAATTTATTTATAATAAAAATATTATGAGTAATAGAAGTTTCAAAGAATTAATATCTAAAGAATTTAGTAATTCTAATTTTATCGAATTAAATAATACGCCTCAAGGCCAGGCAATAACTTGTTTGGAAGGTGTCAAGAGTATAGATTCACAAAAAATAATCAATATTAGTGCTTGTGATCATGCTATTACATATAATAATGAGCAGTTTGAAGAATTAATTTCTAAGAAAGATTTTGATATAATTGTTTGGGTAAAAAGAGGTTACAAGCCAGCAGAGAGAAATCCACAAATGTATGGTTGGTTAGTTTGTGACGGACAAAAGGTTAAAGACGTTTCTGTTAAAAAACCTTTATCAGACCCCAAAAATGACCCTATTGTTATAGGTACTTTTACATTTAGAGAAAAGAATGTCTATTTAGAATGTCTAAATAATTTGTTAAATAGAGATGGATTGATTAATGATGAATACTATATAGACTCTATGATTATAGATGCTATTCGTTTAAATCTTAAATGTATAATCTTTGAAGTAGAAAATTTCATTTGTTGGGGTACACCTAATGAGCTGAATACATATCTTTATTGGCAATCATGTTTTTCAAAATGGAAATCACATCCTTATATTAAGTCCAATTAGCTATTATTAAATTTTCCTTTAATACAATTAATTATAAAACCAAAATTTTTAAAATAATTTCTTTAATATACTAAAAGATAATATTAATTCATGCCTATACTAACTGTCGTAATTCCTTGCTATAATGAATCAAGGAATATTCCATTATTATTACAAAGGTTTAAAGAAGTTCTTGAATCAAGAAAGGATAAAGACTCAATAAAAGATGATATTCAACTTCTACTCGTTGATAATGGCTCAAATGATTCAACTCAGGATGTTCTTAATAATCTATTGCCTGATTATAACTTCGCAAGCTCAATCAATTTAAAGTTGAATAAAGGTTATGGAAATGGAATTATTGAAGGTCTAAAGGCAGCAAAATCAGATTACTTGGGTTGGACACATGCTGATCTTCAAACAGATATGAATGATATTTTTACTTCAATGGAATATATTAAACAAAATGACTTCTCGAGGAATATATTTATTAAAGGAGTAAGAAAGAACAGAAGTTTTTTTGACAATATATTTAGTATTGGGATGTCTTTGTTTGAGTCTATTCTTTTTGGATTACCTATTTACGAGGTAAACGCGCAGCCTAATGTTTTCCATAGTTCTTTGATTGATAACCTTGATGATATGCCTAAGGATTTTGCCATTGATTTATATTTATATATATGCGCCTTGAAAAATAGATCCAATATTATACGATTTAATGTGAATTTTCCTCAAAGAATATTTGGTGCATCAAAATGGGACACAGGTATAAAATCTAAATTTAAGTATGTTTTGAGGACTTTAGTCTTTTCTTTAAGACTTAAAAAAATTAAATTTGATAAATGATAATTATAGATCATAGAAGGAATACCTCAGACTTACTAAAGTCAACGCCTAAATCATTAGGCGTTGAGGTTGATATCAGGTCAAATGAAAAAGGTCTAATACTTCATCATGATCCTTTTCAGCAAGGAGAGGAATTTGAATCCTGGCTGAAAAACTTTAATCATAGGTTTTTAATATTGAATGTAAAAGAAGAAGGTTTGGAAAGTAGAGTTTTAAATCTTTTAGAAAAATTTAAGATTAATGATTTTTTTTTCTTAGACCAGTCATTTCCTTTTTTAATTAAAACATTAATGTCTGGTGAATCACGTTTGGCTTTGAGGCTTTCTGAATATGAAAGCATAGAAACTGCAATAAATTTATCTGCAGCTGTGGAATGGATATGGGTAGATTATTTTAATAAATTCCCCTTAGATAAAGAAAAATATGAAAAACTTTGTGGTTTGGGTTATAAATTATGTTTAGTTTCTCCTGAACTTCAAGGTTTTTCTGAGGATACAATTCTAAATTTGAAATCTTTTTTAAATGAACATGGATTAATCCCAAATGCAGTATGTACAAAGTTTCCACTATTATGGAAATAATTATATGTTATTAAATAATAATGCTAGCTAATTTGCCTTTGCGATCATTTCTTTACGGAAAGAATGATCAAATTAGGATGATAAACCAGTTGCATAAAAATCCATTATTTGTTTTTGGATTAAGCATTCGCATTATACTTATTTTATTTCATACTCGTTCTATACAAAATGAATGGTTTATACCATTTATGAGGAATACAATCCTTAATTTTAGCTTTGATCCATGGAGCAATTTTCTAGATAATGGAGGTACTCATCTTGCTTTTCCTTACGGACTATCAATGCTTTTGGCTTATCTGCCTTTGTCGTATATAGGAAATTTAACAGATACACTATTTGATTTTGATTTATTTACTTCTTATGGTTTTAATCTTACAGCTCTAATATTTGATTACTTAACCTTAATATTACTTGCATTAATAATACAGAAATTTTCAACTACATTACTGCTTTTGACGTATTGGTGTTCTCCATTTCTAATATATATAACCTATTTCTATGGACAATTAGATATTGTACCTATATCAATTTTGTTTTGTAGTATATGTATGTTGAGTTGGAATAGATGGAGAATATCAGCACTCTTAATTTCACTATCTATTTCTTGTAAATTTAGTATGCTTATAGCTTTACCCTTAATCCTTATATATATTTATAAAAGAAGAGGTTTCCAATCAGAATTGATTGATTACCTATCAATTACATCCATATTTACTTTATTATTAAATCTACATTTTTTTATAAGTCCAGGATTTAAATTAATGGTCTCAGGTACAAGAGAAATTCAAAAATTATACGCACTTAAGGTAGCTTATGGAGAGGATCTAAATTTGTATGTAATACCTATAATATATTTGTTAAGCTTATACTTGGTTTGGAGACTTTATAGGCTAACCACCGATCTATTTATTATTTCAACAGGTATAAGTTTCTTTTCTTTGTTAATATTCATTCCACCTGCTCCTGCTTGGTATTTATGGAGTATACCATTTCTGGTTTTCTACCAAATAAAATCAACTAGAGACATATTTTTGTTGGGATTGCTATTTAATATTACATGTGTATTTAATAGTTACCTTTCAATAAATAATAATTTTTCAGCATTAAATATTAATGATTTTTCATTTTTTACAGATATTAAGATTAATTCATTAGAGAATACTTTAAGAAACATTGTTTTCACAATCCAACAGTCTTTATCTGTACTTCTATCAATTAGGATGTTTGTATATGGCTTGCAAAGAAATAGTTTCTATCAAATAACTAATGAGCCATTTATTTTTTCATTATCTTGTTATGATAAAGATATCAGCCTTAAACTAGCTCAATCATGTAGTAAATTATTTGAAGGAAACTCTTTTAAGATTAATACAACAAGAAGATATTGTAGTCAATTAGATCAATCCTTCCTATCAAATCCTTATATTGGTATGAAGGAAATTCTTAATATAAACAATAAAAGTTTAATTCTTCAAAACAATTTTTCTGAATTGACTCAAGTTAAGGATCTAATAGATGATGATTCTAAGAAGAATATAATTAATAGAATTCTTGAGAGGAAGCCAGAGTATCTTCTATTGCTTATGGATAAATTGAATATACCATTGGCGCTAAAAGATAAAATTAAATTAAGGATAATTTTTTCAAATTCGGAAGCTTGTGAAGATATTCTTTCAGATTTCGAATATGAAAAATCATCACTCTTATTGTTTTACTTTAATAATTATATTTCGCAAAATGATCTTTCTCATGATCAAGAAAAAGCTCTTCAAAAAGATCATTTACAAAGATTGATAGTTTTCTTGCCTATTGGTTTTCTACATGATCAGCTTCTAAGACTTTCAATTGCTATTTGTCCAATTCGTGTAGATACGGAATTAACAAGTAACAGAAAATATGTTAAATTAATATTTGATGGAGAACCTTGTAAAGAGGACATCGCAGAAATGGCTAGATCAATAATTCCTCAAATTGATGATTTTGCATTAAAAGATGATTGCTGGAGAGCTGGTTATTTTGGGATTCTTCAAATCATAATTCTTTCTTATATCTCTAAGGGTTTACAAGTAAATAATTAATTCTGATAAAACTTTTATGAATCTCTAAGCTATATGTTAAATATCCATAATAAAAAATTAGATTTAAGTAAACCTAGTGTGGTAATTTTTGATACTGATAATACACTGTATGCATATAAATTTGCTAATAAAGCGGCAGAAGAAGCAGCATGTAAAAAGGCTTTTAATCTAATCGGAATCGATAGACCAACATTCTTTACATTTTATAGAAAAGCTAGATCTGAAATCAAGCTGACTTTGGGTAAAACAGCAAGTGGACATAGTCGATTATTGTATTTTCAGAGAATGATTGAACTCCTAGGTTTAAGAGCTGAATTACTATTAGCCTTAGATCTTGAGCAAACATTTTGGAGGACTTTTTTGGCAAATGCTCCTCTATTTGAAAACGTAAAAAATACTTTAATGCTACTCAGAGAAAATAACATTCCTATAGGTGTTGTAACAGATCTGACCTCACATATACAAATGCGTAAATTAACTTATTTTGGTTTGGAAAATATGTTTGATGCAGTTGTAACTTCAGAAGAAGTCGGTGCTGATAAACCTGATCCTAGAAATTTTGAACTTCTCCTTTCTAAACTTAAAATAAATACTATGAATAATGTTTGGATGGTAGGAGATGATCCTATCGCAGATATCGCAGGATCAAAGCAACTTGGCGCTATAGCCTTTCAGAAAGTACATGCTGATTTCAACCTTTCTGAATATGCTATAAAGCCAGATGTTAGCTTTAATTCTTTCTCTGATCTAATGGATCTTATAAGAAAAATAATAATAATTTAAGAAAAGGAGATTTACTTCTTAAAATGATTTTTTTAATAACATAGTATTTTCAAAGGTTATGTATAATTGTTGGATTAAGATATGAAATAAAGCTTGATGCCAAATATTGAAGAGAATCTAATCTGGATATTCCTCCTCATTTTCTTTTACTGATTAACTTCCTATTATTAAATACCCATTTTCTTAATAAAGAATAGTTTACAATGATAGTAGGAAATAATGCTAAAAGCCAAATTAATGAAGCATCAAGTGTATAATTAGTATTTAAAAATAATATGATGTTGCTCATTATGGTACATCCAATTACGTGACTAATTATAAATTTAAATAATTGAGTTATTTTAAACTCATTCCTTACTCCAAATATCCATGTGCGTCCAAAATGATAAGAAAAAAGGGCGCCGAGTAAATAACCTGATATTGCTGAAGCAGTTATATTGAACCCTATTAATTTAAGAAGTAAAATATAAGTTAAGTAATTTATTATATTTCCGACAATGCCTATCAATCCATATCTACTTAAATTGAAGAATTCAACTCTTAATAGATTCATTTCTTAATAACAGGTCTTATCCTATCTATTTTACTTGATATAGCATAAAAAATATATTTTTTTGTTAATTAATTTCAATACCTGAGCATATTAATTAATCTGAAAATATAGGAATAAAATTTAACGTAAGTTGTGATTTTTAATTATACCTAGTAATACAATTGCGCCTGAGGGTGGATGTAGACAATCTAACGTTGACCAAGAGCTTATAGCTAAGCCAACATTTATGCTGCTTACCAAGATAGACGTTCCTAAAAAGAATACTTATAGAGTTTAGAGATCTCTCTATGTGAATTCCCAACAATAAGAGTTCTTGCTTTTGATGGAGAACTATTGTGTGTACCCAATAAATGAACTCTACAAGCTCTAAGTAATGCA
>CETG01002109.1_pt1 | contig 12455 bp, 16 predicted proteins | sample 361471 | NCBI WGS metagenome assembly CETG01 (sample SAMEA2622696, study PRJEB7988) | marine metagenome | isolation source: saline water (ENVO:00002010), including | reverse complement strand
TTAGCATTTTCAGCAGCATTAATTTGATCTTCCATTAGATTTAAAAAATTGAAAAATAAAGAGCGTGCTCCCTCAATCAATATAAGAGCATTTTTTAAAAATAATGAACATAAGTAATTAATCTAATAGTGCCTAACACTATTTTCATGTACCATCTATTGCAATTGATCAAAGATCTAATACATCAAAAAATGTTTAGAGTTTAACTTAAGTGAAAGACTTTTTCGCTAAGTACAAAAATCAAAAGGCCTATTGAGCACATTGCAAGTAATACGCCACAAAAAATAAGAGTATTACTTTTATCAGATTGTGCTTCTTCAAAAACTTTTTGAACTTGTGGAGTATTAATAAATTTTTTTGATTTCTTTTTCTTACTCATATGCTTAAGAGTAAATTCGTTGATGCGTTTACCAATATAGTCAATCTTTTACTAACTTACATCATAAATTAATTAGGTTTCTAGCACCTTATGTAAATTTCTATATAAAGATTTAATTTTGAATAATCTTAAGTTGTCCCATCTTTAGACCAGTAATTTCTAATAATTCCTTTTTCAGCTTGTTTGAAGTTTTTCTGTTAACGAATCTAAAACTTTGAGCAACTGTGCTGCCTTCAGAATTTTGACCAATCACAGAAAACAAATAGTTTTTTCCTTTCCCTGCTTCTGATCCTAATCGCCCTCCTCCATATATGCCTCCAAGCAAAGCTGGAATACAGAGGACACCTGCACTTGCACCACATACGGCAAATCCTACAAATGCCCCTGTGTAAGTTCCACCTGCAGCCCCCGCAACACCTAGAAGAAGATTATCGTCTTGCCTAACTGTATACCATTGTGAGATATTATCTTTTGGAATGAAATCCATTGGTCCTGAGAACCCCTCCTTATTAATAGTTATATTGCAATCAGACACCAAAACAGACGAGTCGTCCTTACTTAAAGAAGAATTAATATCATCACAAAGAGCATTATAGACTTCTGCCTTAGTTGCGACTGGAGACAATAATCCTAGGATTAGAAGAGGAGAAATCAACAGCTTAGACATATAGAGCGTGAGTCGAAGTCACGATATTTTGTTATTGCTTAACGTTAACAAGCTTTTATCCTTTGACCAACTCAAGCTTATAAACAATATCCTTACAAGTATTATCTTTGTTACACTCCCTAGCTAAAAGAGTATCAAGAATTTCTACAAAAGCTTCTAGACTTGCGACGTTGTAGAGAGAATGAGATTTATGTAAGTTATTGTGTTTACATCACAGTCAACAACAACATCATTCCCATACTCCTTGAAAATTTTTTTTATACTTTCCTCTTAGGATTCTAAATAGAAATCAAAAGTACCTAGAATAAATAGTCTATCCATTTTTTTACTTGCCAAGTAACTAGTGATAACGATTGAATCCCATACATGACCTCCAGCTTCAACAATTCTAAAATCAATCTTTTTAAACTAGTTCCTAACCCACAATAATTTTTACTAAGCAAAATATTCAATGTTAAAGATTACAGGATAAATTCTGTTTACCTATAAAAAATAAAAAAATGCAATTAACATCGTTAGCCATTGCTTTTTCAGAGTGGGGTATAGGAAGATTTCCTTTAGATTTAATTATTTTTCTTTCGGTAGTAATGATTTTTGCTTTGCCAGCAGGTATCAATAGAAAAAAGATTTTTGTTGAAGGTGATGCAATTACCACAAGGTTAAAAAATTAACACCTAAAGGTACAACCTCCCTTTGATCGCTAGTCACTATCAAACTAATTAAATAGTCGTCACATAGCCAAGAAACCCCACAGGGATTATTAGTAGAGAAGAGAGAATGTAATTAACAATTTTTCCAGATTTTGATTTTTTGGAATAATCAGAAAAATGCTGGGTATTATTCCAATTTGACCATTTTTCTGGACTGTTGCATAATGTCATTTCAAAAAATACGATTGAAATTGTGTGAGAAATGCTTCGTTGAAACAAAGTTGAGCTATAACTTAGCGAAATTTAATTATAAAGAAACAATCCATTTCTATAGTTCCTTAGCGGTAGTACTAACCTTTGATAGTTTTAAGTTATGAGATTTTAGTTTAGAGGGAAATTTCTCTGGTCTTATAAGGCCTTTTTAATCATTGATTTTTTATTGTCCATGACAAATACATTTTCCGCCCTTCCACGCTGAGCATTTTTTCTTTTTACACTTCTTTTTCTTCTTCTTGTCTCCCATAAAAATAAATTCTCAATTGATTTTACTAGAAGCTAATGTGGCTTGTTGTTTTATGAACTTGAATAATTCTCATCTATAAATCTATTATCATTTTCATCAGTCAAAGGAACCCACTCTAAATAAATTAAATTCATTTGCTACTGGTTGTAGTACCTAATCAAATCAACTATCAAAAAAATCACAAATCCAAAAGCTAGAATAACTGGCAAAATTTGATTTCTTCGAAGTTTCTGGAAGATACTAGGTTTCTCATCCTTCTTATCTTTTTTGATTGTCCTTGGAGGCAAGCCCTGTTCTTTTCTTCTTTTTGCTTCTCCCATTTTTTGTATGAATTCAAACACCTATAATCATGACCTTTTTATTGCTATATTTCTTCTTTCGTAAAGATCAATAGATGAATCTCCTAGAAATATCATTTAATGTCTAATTAGTTGCTATCAATAAGCTATAAAAAAAGTAGAAAGTAGAATATGATCAAAAGTAGAGATATAAACAACATCAACTTTTAATTGAGTATTTACATTTCAGAGAAGTAAAGGCAAAAGAGGATTAAAAAAAATTGGGATATAGCAGGATATAAAATCAAAAATCTAGGGATCAAAATCAAATTATTTATGTTTTTAGGCTGATATAACTGAGCTTAAGGGATATAAAGTTTTCTTAGTTACATTCAATACAAACAAATTCGGAACTTTGATTCATCCTGATTTTCACAGATTTATGGCTATGACCAAAAAGCTTACTTATCGATACGCATTTACATTGTTAAAAATGAAGAATGCGGAGGGCAGAAATGAATATATGGATTTAGCAAAAGAAGCCAATCTCTTATGGCATCAAATAGTTAGCAAAAAGTCTAAAAACATACCGAGAATGAATTGTCGAGCATAGACATTTTATAAGTAATTTCAGGCAAACAAAGTTTTTGCATCTAAAATATGATTATTATTTTGCCCAAACAACTGAACAAATTTATTTCTCACAAAAGATCCAAGGCCAAGATCAATAAGGATATGTAAAATTAGAGAAACGCAAAAAAACGTATAAAAAATAAGGTGACAAATAAAAGTATTTATAAAATCTTCTTTTTCCTTTTCTTTATTTAATTTACTTTGATTGACGTTAGGTGAATTGAAATCAGAAATCGAATTAACACTTGCTGCCTCAACCAATCCAAATGAAACTAATTCCTTATCTTTTACTGTTGCAGTTGAAGTTGCAGTTGCAGTCATAGCGAAAAAGCTTACTTAAAACCATCATACTTTCTGATTGATAAGTTTGGCTTATATGTGTATTTTATCGTTTTATATCTTGTTCAGATAAGCAATTGCTTCAAGATCTTTCCGCAACATGATTGGAACTTTTTGAACATCGAACCTATTCTTTATTTTTTTAATCTTTTTCTTCAGGACAGTAATGATTGACATAAAAACTTTTTTTCTATTTTTATTAAATCGAATACCCAAAGAGATTCAACCCAAGGGGTTTAGAAAGTAATCTTTTTTTGACTTTTATGAACTTACTAATTTTTGCTATGAACATATTTGCCAATAAAAAATTTCTTATCTTTTTAGCAACACATACCTTATTAAAAAAGTTCTTTTATCTGGATTTTTTAGAATTTATTAATTTTTTTCCTTTGAAAAATATTCCATCCCTGAATATAATTAAATGCAAAAAAAGTGGAGGACCTCACTATTAAATTGGATTATTTTTTAATTTTACTTTGTAAAAAGAGAGCTCTTTACTCCAGCTTGTTCCCACTTTTTGATTGTTGGTCTTAGCAATGACATTGGAAGAGCTGTCAAGACGGCAAAGGAAACAACAAGTATTAGGTCAGTAGTAAAATGATTTATCCCAAAATCAGTACCGGCAAGCCAGAGCCAGGGGAATGCAGAAGCAAATAAATCAATTGGCATTAAATCTCTTCAAGGCAAACAGACCATACAAGACATTCGTGTCCTATGACTGTTTGCTTTGTAAAAATTATTACTTTAATTACTTATTGTTTGTCTTTGGTTGATCTGCATGAATACAAACTTATTTAATTTAAAAACTATTTTTTTACACCAAAATACCAAACAACAAATAACTATAATTGATTTCCTCTCTGAATCGTAATCACTAATGTAACTAGATAGTATTTAAAAAATCTAATAAATCAAATAAATGCTTTATCAAAAGCATCTAGTAGGAACAACTATTAAGAATAGTTGTTTTAATCAATTTATCATTAATGGGATTATTCCATTTTTTTATTTGCTTCAATTCACCATTTACAGGTAGGTTGCTAAATAATCTTTTTTCACAATCAATTGCCATTAGATATGAATTGGTCTTAATAATATTGTGATCATCAGGGTTGATTTCAGAATATTTAGTTACAACTGATAGCAAACCTTTATTATTGTATTTAATCGAATTAGTATCTATAAATTGTTTCTCATCGGTTGTATTAGCTATTTCTACCCAGTTAATTTCCTGAGCAGATAACGAATTAAAAGGAGACAAGCATATTAGAATAGAAACAAGGCAAAAGATTGATCTCTTTTTAATAAAATTCCTAAGATGACTCATTAATTTATGATTCTTTTTATACACTGACTAATTAAGCTAATTAACAAAAGAAAGTCATCTAAGTCTTATAGTAAATATACATAAATTATCTTTTCTTAAAAAGTCTAAATCTGCTATGACTCAAAGACTAAAGAAAAATGGATAAAAAGGTATATACAAAAATACATATATCCGACATATCGTAAATGGAAGCACTACATAAAAAATCTTAAAGAAAAGACTTGACTACTCTCTATCGACCTATTTATAAAATTGCTCATATGTAAAATATTCCTCCATTTCTCTACCTAAGGAAAAAAGAACGTCATTAATTCTTTTTAGCTTCTTTTCTAATTCACTTCTCTTAAATTGAAGATCAACAAATCTTCTTTGTATCTCTGCTTGAGACCTCTTTCGATAACCATCATTTTGATTAGGTTTGCTTTCAGAAAATTGATTAATCATAGGTATGACCAAATGGTAATTTAAAAACGTTTATTATTGAAAATGATCCTTAGCCTTTAATGTTTCCTCGCGTTAGGTTAAGAGCTCCATATATTGTTTACTAGAAATATCAATACGCTGTAAATCCGTCTTAATGCGTGAGTATTATGACCTCCGCTTTATTACGTCAGAATTTACTAGGTCTAAAGAATTAAAAAATAATTCAAGGTAATTGTAATTCTAGCGATGTCAGAAGTTGTTCCGATTATGGCTACTCTACCAACTTTATATGGCTCGGAATCTCAATAAAAATTAAATGTTTCTTTCATTGGAATTTAAAAAAACAAATCAATACAAAGGTAATTTTTTTTTATGTTCTATCAGCTAAATACTTGCGTTATAAAAATTAAAACGACTATATATTATTGTATTGCTACAAAAACTCACACCATAATAGAAAATAGATGAAATTCATTGACTCTGAACTAAATCAAATAAGTTTTTGCCTTGGCTTCTTTCATAGACGATTCTCTCTTATTAATTATTTTGTTACTTGAAATCAATGCTAAATCATAAGTGGACAAACCAACTTCGGCTTCAAAAGAGTAATGCTTGGCAATTGTCTTTTGTCTAGTGATGATTACTTTTGAAGACTGCATTTTAACCAACTATATACATTATTACTTAAAAATATATATATCTAATTTCAAGAGATATAAAGACACTTTGGTAATTGTTTGCTTGAATATTTACATTGCAAATAACATCATGAGATTGATTTCCTTTTAGGGGATTGACCTTATATCTATAAAAAAAATTAAGTTTATTAACCAGTACTAGTTTGAGATTTATTCTTTTTTTTCTTTGGTTTTTGAAGCTTATAACCAAACTCAATAAGTTGGTGATATGTCAATCTAGTCTGTAGAGCACTTAGAGAAAGACGTTTCTCTTTGTCCTTTTGAAGATAAAAATTTCCTTTATTATTAATATTTCGTTCTATAGTGATATATTCCTTTCCTTTCTTGAGGATCCAAGGCTCTTTTACATAGCAACTATCTCCAGCGCTATAATCCCAAGGGACTTGTGCTTTCTTTTTATTTAATGGCATCTTAATACTACATACCATATATTTTTATTTTACATATTATTCTTGCGATAATCCAATGAATGCTAATAATTTTAAACCCTATTGTGATTATTCGGAATACCAAAGCTAATACAGGTATTATCCTATTCCGCATTTAAGTTGATATTGCTTCGATCCATATTTTTCCTAGAAGCTATTAATTGAGATGCAATTGGATTTACTCTATTCTCATATTTTCTTGATCGATAAATCTCAAATTTGCAAATTTCATCTCCACCTAAAAAGCAATCATCAATAAAGTCATCAAGTACTCGTGATGGCATTGTATAAAATAAATAATTAATTAATTAATACGTCATTAACAAAAGTGAACAAGTCCGTCTTAACACCTATTAATTTACTTTGGCCATATCTCATGATTTCCAATGATTTACTAAGCTTAAGGACATAATAAGAAATAGCAATATAACTCATTTATAATAAATTCTAAATCTATTGAATCTAAGTAAAAATCATTAATAGATACAACTAAGGAAACAATAGGAGCTTAGTAATCAGAAGGCAATTTAAGAATGAATTACTAACAAAATCTATCTCCAAGTAACCAGCTATTAATTTTAATAGCTTTTATTGGACTTTTATTTGGATTTATAGTGTTTTATCTAGATAACAGCAAAAACTACGAGTTAAAGAGAGATTGGAGAGATAAAAAAACTAAGATCTAAGCTATCACATTAAAATAAATAAAACTTGTCTCCCATTTATTTTAGATGTAAAGCTATCAAAAAAAGAACGCATATATTAATTAATCTTCTTATTAATGGAATGTGATTTCCAACGAAAACTCAATGGTTAAAATTAAATCATTTCATGAGTTTTGGAAAAGGGGGGAGGCCAAATAAAAATCCAAAAAGACAATATCCAAAACCTCCATTAAAAATAGAAGTAAGCAATTCTCCATCATCCCAGTATTGGATAGATTTACGAACAAACATTAATCCAAAATATCCAACACACAATACAAAAAGATTTTGAAGTGAGTGATTTTTAAATATGGGTTTCATTGGGACTGTAACTCAGAAACATTGTTCATCAAACACACACTACCAAAATATAAAAAAATAGTAATGTATTTAATATATACGTATATTAAACAGAATTGGTAAGATATGAACTACAATTGGTAGACGTATTTCATATCTATTATTATAGACTTTATCTAAATCTATATATATTTGAATTTTCTCTAGGAACACAGCCACTAACACAATTAATATTAATAGGATTATGAAAACGTGAGTCATCACCTTCTATTTCAACTGAACCACTGATCTTTATGGTTTGATCGTAGGCACTTACTGTCATTGGAAGAGTCCCAATACTTATAGCAAGAGCAAAGATTGATGCTGGTGTAGCAAGTCTCAAAAGAGTTTCCTTATCCATTAAAAGAAAAGATTTCTTATCTATAAATAGCTCAATAAATACAAAAAATACATTTACATTGACAGATCAAGTAATAACGTTAAGAAAAACTATAAAATCTATTGACAACTTTTTATTAAACAATGAAATGTTGAGAATGACGGTTAATTCCAAGTTAATCCACCTTTCTCTATTTTTTCTCCTGTATCTAAATTAAGCCAAAGTTCTCCATTAATATTACGACCTTTGCTTTTAATAACTCCTATTCTATGAGAGCCAAGAGGGCCAATACAATTTCCTAAAATTGTAGTAGGGATAGTTCCATCATCATTTAATACGTAGTCATATTGTTGATAGAATTGGTAATAACCATTTGTCGAATTCAGTCCTAAGTCCAAAGTAAAAGTTGGAACTCCTTACTGTAAAAGGATAGAAGTTTTGCATTCTTTAAAAGAATTAATCATGCTCACTTTTACTAACGAATCAGCGGCATTCTCTTTAAAAGTATTAAATCCCGATATTCCAATCGATGAAAGAATAGATAATATGCTTATTACTACTACTAGTTCAATTAATAAAAATCCATAACTGTCTGAAGTAGACGCATCAATATCAAAATTGTAAGAACGGACCAATTAAATTGTGGCTAAGCTTAAGACAAATAAATCTCAAAGAATACAAACAAATCGAAGTTGCAGAATCATGTATAGCTATGTTTTATAGCATTAATTAGTTTAGAAATTCTGCAGTTACTTATGAATCACACCACAATCAATGATTGTGATACAACCATGAGTTGAGTCAGCCCTTCGTAACTTGCCTAGTTCTTAATATTCCGCACTGTTTATCATCAATTGTAGCTTGGTTAGATGGGAATTAATCACTACTAATTTCCATCATTACCTTTAACTGTTCATAGATTAAATCTTTAACAAAAACAGAATTACCTGATAAATGGCCCCAAAGCTGAAAAGCCTGAACATATTCAAAGCTCAATTAGATACGGTTGTTGTGAAGAGCTAAAAACCTTTAGCCATCAAAGCAAACTTAAACTCAAGAGACTCTTAAACACTTCTTATGAATTCGTTATAAAAATAAAAAACCAATTAAAGCCTCGTCTTAGGTCTTTTTGAGAAAGGTTTTATCTAGATGGCATAACATTTCTTCAATTCATATCATACTCGTACAAAATTACAGGCCATATCTATGTAAAGAATTCACCTCAAACGAACCAAAAACACTACATTTAGCGTAAGTTCGAAATCCAATGGATGACATCCACTCTACATTCGCCGTCTATTTACCCTGAGATCGTAAACCATGCAACCCTTAGCCTGATGACCAAACTAACTGACTACGCTCAAATCAATGGAACTGCCCTCAATTCAAAGGAACAAGATGATGCATTGAAAAGAGCTTGGATAAGCAATACCGAGGTAAAGCTTTTAGAACGCAAAAGGAACTAAATTACTAATAAAATTCCCGAATAAAATACAACTGAAAAGGCCTTTTAATAGATGATGCAATCCATACAGATGTTATGGAAGTGGTGATAACAATGTTTTAATCTTTTTAAATTACTTTTGTAAGTTCCCTCCTTTTCTTAAGTAAGCAGATTAATAATCAACTATCACTTACTTATAAATATTCTCTCTTAGCAGTATTAGTAAGTTTTGCCTTAATTACAAAAAATACATTACTCTGAATTTGAAAGAGTTAAATCTTTATATGACTTCCTTAAACTTTAGGAGGAGATAGTAAAATTTTTTATTTATTTGAAAAGTCAGAAAATCCATATAAAACCACACTCATTCAAGTGGCTAATGTTGATATATTCGAAAATTAAATATTTTAATACTACTGAAGTGAAAAGATAATTGCTGCTAGAAAGGGAGTATGAAATTCTTTTTACCGATCTATCAAGACATTAATGATTACTTCGCTGTAAGAACAAAGACCATATCACGTATAGCTATAGCGGACATTATGGATAACAACATGCTGATAAGATGGTATAGCAAAATCTTTGATAGCTACTTACTAGTAAAAGACTTGAAAGGGTTTGGTTATTTTGAATCTGATTTCACCCATGGATACGTACAAGCAACTTTTCGTTTTAACAAAATTGCTTTAGAGGTAATACAATTTCAATTAGACCTACGTGGACTTAATAAAAAAAATACTAGAGAAATTTCAATTATTGAAGCGACTATGAAAGATTAATTATATACACAACCGTATAACTATTGAACGACTAACAAAAAGTGGCATGATGATGTTATGAACCAATTAAATGACCTAAGCGTTTTATTTAAAAGCTTTTTCAATAGGAAAAAACATACTCAGAGAGAGATGAAAAGAGTTTTCCAGTGGAGAAGGTATCTTGAATGGAAAGATTTAACCCCTGAAGAAAAGCTCTCAGCCAAAAGACTCTTATTAGTTCCAGTATTTGCGTATCTAATAATTGGAATCTTCAATCAAAACTTATCCTTGATAGTTTTATTCCTGATTGGATATTTACTTTATAAGAAATTCGAGAAAGGAGGTATTGTAAAAAAATAAAGTTGAGAATTAAGAGATTCTTAGGCCTTCTTGAATTCTTTAACCCTCTTAGGAGTTCTTGATTGGCTAGATTTCTTTAGCTAAATATTCAATATAATTTTTTAAAGTATAACCATGAGAATCATCATTACCTTTTACATAATCAATATCATCAATAAGGTCTATGTTATGTCCCGCCATTAGATCCTTTACTCTGGCATTAAACCAATCTTTAACAGATTTCTCTATTCCATCTTTTTGATGCAGAGACCATAGATAAGTATCAAATATTTTTACTGCATCTTTTCTGCTCCACTTTGGCAGTCCTATAAAGTGATTCTTAACTGGACAATCTTTGCTATTAATAAAGTGTTTTTTAGCAGTCTTAGACATTCCTCGAACATACCGTTTTGAATTCTTTACACCTACAACAGTTTCTCCAATGTCATCCCCAATAAGTGTATTTTTAACTAACAACTGACCTGCCGTATTTTCCTCTTTGTATTGAAATTCTCTCCTAACATCTTTTTTACCTAAGACTTGTATTGGATCCATGACTAGCTGACCTTTTTAGGATCACTAAATTTAGATTGAAAATCTTTGTATACCTTTTTCCAAAAATTAATAACAGAATCAGGAATTGGTTTATTTAATGGCATTTCCTAGGAGATTATTCAAACTATATTTTGAACCGCTATAACCATTTAGGCAGAATTTGTTTCACTTCCTTACCATCGATAAATCTAATTTCACCTGAATCCAAATTCGCAACTTGAAAAAGCGTGGGAGTGTTTGGATCTAATGAACCTCAAATAAATGAAAGAACTTTCACAATTTCATCATTAGCAGTAAGTACAGTGTCTCCCTGTTTTACTTTTAAAAACTCTGGCTCGTGTTCTTTATCAATCAACTCAGGCGTCTATTTCCTCTACTTGTTCTGGTTTAGCATCTTCATTTGATTTTTCTTTTGAATAAGAGCAGCCACCTTCTCCACCCCATCCCCAAGCGAGTGCAGAAGTAGAAGTCATTGAAAAAGCAAAAACTAAAGAAAGGACTTTTTTCATTATGAACAAAAAATATATAGATTATGATACAAGCATTTTCTTTGCTCCTTTAAATCCGTTTAAATCAATTAGTTTCAAAAGAGAAAGTACTCCTTCTAGTCCTATGGGGCAATAAATTTAGGAAGGCAATAATGTTTTTATAAATTTAAAGGTTGGCAAGTTAAACCAGGAAGAAAGAAAATAATTAGACTTCAAGTGTGAAAAAATCAAGTACTGCTAGAAGATACAACTATTACTAATAAATTTAGGGAGGCATTTTTGCCTGATGCACGTTTAAGAATTGGAGGATCAGCAAAAGTATATGAAGTTAAACAACATTTGAATATAAAAGATCGCTTGAATATTGCTTATAAATTTTCAAGTGAAACGTAAATAACTTGAAATAACCCAATCAAGTCAAAAGAGAATGCAAAAACTCTTGCAAAAGACACAAAATACTGTAGCAAATATGACGCTATCTTTAAAAACGTAATTAAAGAAAAGAAAAGTAAAACAAAAGCACCTATAAATGATGCGGCACTTAGCAAGGTTGCTCAAAGACAATGGCAACAACGATCACCAATAAGAAAACGAATGAACCGAGCTATCTACGGATTACTGAGGTATTTAGTTCAGGAGCTAAAGTTCGAGTGCATTATGTTACCTTTAGCACTAAAAGATAAGGATTTATTTACTACTAAAAAACAATTGTTGATCCACTAGCTGATTATTTCTCATTCTATTATTAGGTTATTTCTCTGGTGGTGAATTATTAATAAATTGCTGATAAAACGTTAGAAAGACCAAACAAATTGCGTATAAAAAGAGACAAACATTGCATACACAATTTTATCCTATTCCAGATAAAAAACTAAAGAACTTGAAAGCGCTTTTAAAGAAACCTCCCTATTTATAAAAACTGCTGAATGAATATGTTTATTTTTAAGAATTGGATCTCGATGTACAGTCCTTCTAGATGTTGATAAGAGATAAAAAGGCCTCCCAATAGTCGGAATATATAAAATCCATCGGGTACATTATGTCCTTAATCTAGAAAGTTTATAGCGACAAAGAGTAAAATAATATTTGAGATCATTAGTCCCCCTTCATAACGCGCGTAATAGTATCAAGGATAGAAACATT
>CETG01179537.1_pt1 | contig 12480 bp, 7 predicted proteins | sample 361471 | NCBI WGS metagenome assembly CETG01 (sample SAMEA2622696, study PRJEB7988) | marine metagenome | isolation source: saline water (ENVO:00002010), including | reverse complement strand
AAGAATTCTTTTAGGATCGGATAATTTATTTAATGCCCATCCAAGCTGAAGCTCTGAAGTCCCATAATGCCTAGCAGTTTCAATATGATGTAAACCAGACGAAATGGAAAAACTTAAAATTCTTTCAAGTCCTTTCTGACTCTCATTTGATATCTCATAAGAAGGGATATCCTTCCAACTCTGTTGAAAGCGCATGCCTCCTAATGACAATATAGGCATTTCTATTTCTGTTCGACCAAAACGTCGAGTAGGTATAGATGTAAGTTCAAAAGAATTTCCCACTTCGAATGTATTCTTTAAATTTTTAAGTCCATGGGGGTAATCCAAGAGGTCTATAGTCCTTTTTATCTAATTGTGATCGCAAATCATCTAAATCCTCAAAATTGACCCATTGAATACAATCAACAGGACAAGTATCTATTGCTTCTTGGACAATTTCTGTACTATCTCCATCTTGTCTAATTGCTCGTGCCCTACCAAGGCTTTGCTCCATTACAAAAGTATTTGAAGCAACACAACTACAGTATGTACATCCAATACATTTAGTTTCATCTACCCAAACTGCTTTTGACCTAAGTTTTCCTCCTAATGTTGGTTCTTTACCATTTGGACCTTCATCAGGATATGACTTTGAATCAAAAGCTGAAGAAATTTCAAAAGTCAATTCTCAAGTTAAACATCCCATCGAGTAACAACAAGCTCTATGGAGCCATCTAAATTATTTTTTTGTTCAGAAATTTGAAAACCTTCTTTTGCAGTTTCTGAAACAACAGTATTAAATGCATATCTCTGAGTTAGCTTTGATAAGAAACGTTCTACAGGAATAGGTTCCTTCCAAAGATCCAAGTCAGTTACCAACTCATAGGTTCTTGTTGATTTATTCCATCTGAAGCCAATATCACCACCTTTATTCATTCTTACAGCTAATTCCGCTTGTACAGTTTGGCCTTTATAACCTCTAACCTCATTTTGTCCTTCTAAAGGTGAATAGCCTAAATCAATAAGAGCTTGAAATAGCGGCTCCCGTTTTTTGAGTTGAGTTTTAACTGTGCTGAAGTGTGACATCAGTAGATTTCAACAGGAATGGACTGTTTTTGAGCCTCCTCATGCTGAAATGAATCAGCAGTTGATTTTCTGTCCTGAACGGTTCCCAAGGCAGATTCAAGCTTTTCTGTTAAGTCAATGCAAGAATCACCCATAATCCCTTCTACAAGCTCTTCTACAAGTCCATCTTGACGGATCTTGAATCTAAGAGTGCGTTGAGGCATTCAAATGACACTTTAAGTTAATGAGTATATATACATTTGGGGAAAGAAACCCTTCTCTTGTTACAAGGATGTGTTTAAAGCCTGAAATTCAGATCAACTGTCCCTCAATGCTTAAATCCCGAAAACATTCATTTACTTTAGGATTATCGATTTGTTCTAATGAAATTCTGGCTTCATATCTAACTGACGGCTCAACGTCATTCAGTAAAATTGTAATAATTGCCTCTACTAGCTCATCTTTGCGATTTTGACTTAATTGATTGTATAAACGTCCCAATGACCAAATGCAATTACTGCGAACACCAGGCTCTAAATCAATTTTCAAACTAAGAAGCAACTCTTTGGCTGCATAATCTGCTTTTTCCAAAGAACTTAACCCTATTTCGGCAAGAGAGCTGGATGCCCATAAACGAACAGCAGAAACATCGGTATGTAATGACTTTACAAGAGGCTCTATAACTGGCGCATTAGGATAATTTGCCAGGCTCCAGGCAGTCGCTCTCCTTACATAAGCATTACTATCTTTCAACAAGATTTGCATAAGAATTTCTACTGCTCTGTCACAAGGATTACGCCCAAGTGCATACACAGCACTCATCCTTTCAACTGGACATGGCTCTTGAAGAAGTGGAACAAGAAGAGGAAGAGATCTTGGATCACGATATTCACAGAACACTCTTAAACCTTGCAACCTTTCTTCATGGCCTTGTTTCAGCCATTTCAAGCCTTGTTCACATTCCACAGAAGCCTTTGAGCCATCAGAGGAAGTTTCATCAAAAACAAGATCAAGATCATCTAAAGGGTCACCAGAAATTTCAGCCGCTAATTCCCTTGCAAGAACATCAGGATCTATGGCTAAATTTGCCAACGAATCTAATGAAGAATTTTTCCTTACATCTTTCATGGCTTGATACTAATAGTCCTCAATCAATCCTCAACTAATTGGAGCTGGGGCCATCATGTCACCTGGCAACCAAATTCGTGCACTTACAGCAAAAAAAGCTACTCCAAAAAGAGAGACAATTAAGATTGGCAACAAGATAGATCTAATGAATTTCATGAAATTTTAATTATTTTAGGAATGAGCTTCATGTGTCCTTCGGAGTTGTCCACATGCTGCATTTTGATCTAAGCCTCTACTTGAACGAAAACTTACGGCAATTCCTCTGCTTTGTAAATACGTTTTAAAAGCTTCTATACTTTCCATTGTAGGACGTTGAAAATCTTCTTCACCTATAGGATTATAGGCTATTAAATTTACATGACTCTGAAAACTATTTATTAATTTTGAAAGTTCTTCAGCATGTTCAAGCTGATCATTTAATTTACCAAGAAGAATATATTCAAAACTTACTCTTCTTCCAGTTAATTTAAAATAATTCCAACAATCATCTAACAATTTATCTATTGGATACTTTTTTGCTGAAGGTATTAATTGTTCACGCAACTCCTGATTAGATGCATGTAAACTTACAGCAAGTGTAAACTGAGCTTTTTCAAAATACTGCAATGCTGATTTAGCAAGTTGTGGTATCGCATCAACTACTCCCACTGTACTAACAGTAATTCGACGTTGACCAATACCTAAATCAACATTGATGCATCGAATCGCATTCAATACTTTATCGATATTTAGCAATGGTTCTCCCATACCCATAAAGACTACATTCGTTGGACGTCTTCCTGTTGCTTCATGAACACTTAAGACTTGATCAACGATTTCATTAACTTCAAGCGATCTTTGAAGTCCTCCCTTACCTGTAGCACAAAATCGACATGCCATTGGACAACCAATTTGACTGGAGACACAAACAGTTAAGCGATTAGTAGTTGGAATACCAACTGTTTCTACCAATTGACTATCATTAGTCTCAAGTAATAATTTCGTAGTTGAATCAGTAGATACCAAACGTTTAACTTCTCTAAGTCTTCCAATCTCAATTCCTTTTCCCTTTAGAGAATCTCTCCATATTTGAGGTAAAACAGTAATTTGATTTAAATTTCTTATTTGTTTTTTATAAACCCAATCATAAATTTGACGCCCTCTAAAAGCTTTCTGACCATGATGTTTAGCTAATTGCTCGAGCTCATCAATACTTAACCCAAGTAAAAATCTATTTAGTCTTAAGGAAGGTGCATCAATCACCAGACAATAAGAGCATGACCCAATTTAATTTCTATTATTATTAATGCAATAAAACCCAGCATAGCCCATCTGCCATTTAACTTCTCAGTATGATTATGAAACCCATAACGAGGTAATTTTCTCTTGGGAATAATAGGTGGTTCAATCATAAAAAAAATACCCCCTTCCAGTAATAATAAATCTCTTATGTAGAAATTGTAAAAACATTTTATTCATCAGAAAGAAGACCTTCTTCTTGAAGTCCCTCCAAGGCAAGTGGATCAAGAGACTCATTATCTACAGACTGGTCATCTTCAGATGGACGTGCAAATGCAGCAAAGTTACTGACTGTAGCATCAATGCCATGTCTACTTCTGGTAGCTTCTAAATCAGCATCGCTTGGGTCATCTAAAACAGATGACAAAGTAGCCGTTGGTGATGTAGGCATATCAACAGTGTAGTCGGGACGTAAATTTTGAATACGACGATAACCGGCAACATCTTCTGCGAGGATGTCAGGGTGTGGTCCGGCCTCAGCTTTAAGCTCCTCTACAAATCCACTGAAACCTGTCCCAGCTGGTATCAGGCGGCCAATGATAACATTCTCTTTAAGACCACGTAGCCAGTCTGACTTACCCTCTATTGCTGCCTCTGTTAGGACACGTGTCGTTTCCTGGAAAGAAGCTGCAGAAATAAAGCTATCAGTATTTAATGATGCCTTGGTTATCCCAAGAAGGACAGGTGTAAATTCAGCAGGAGCACTACCAGTAATTGATATAGCTTGATTTGTATCTTCTACTTGACGTAGCTCTATCAACTCACCTGGCAATAAGGTTGTATCTCCTGCATCCTCAATACGAACTTTACTTGTCATTTGACGAACTATTACTTCTATATGCTTATCATCAATGGATACTCCCTGAGATTTATAAACATTCTGTACTTCAGTAACCATACGATGCTGAAGTTTCGCAATTGCTTCTTGAGCAGCTTCTAACAAAGGCTTTCTATCTCTGAGATCAGTAAAAAAGCAATCAAGTAGCTCATGAGGATTAACTGGTCCATCTGTTAAGAATTCTCCTGCCACTACTTCTTGAGCATTCATAACCATGACATTACGACCCAAAAGAATTGGATATTCAGAGATCGCGTCATCTCCTTCAATCACAGTCACAGTAAGTGATTCATCATCATCTTCTTGTTTGATCTCAACAATACCAGGCTTCCTACATAAAATTGCCGAATCGCGTGGCCTACGTGCTTCTAATAATTCTTCAATTCTAGGAAGCCCTTGAACTATATCTCCTGTCTTCTGACGTTCAAATACAAGTAAGGCCAAGCCATCTCCTCGCTGCACTAATTCTCCATTGCGAACATGCAATACAGAATCAGGTGACACCATATAAGGCCTTCCTAATCTTAAAGTAACTACATTGCCATTTATAGTTTCTACTTCACCACAGCAATCAATAGGCTCGTCTTTCGCTAACAAGTTACCATCAACTAGCCTTTCTCCAACTTTGACAACAGGCTTACCTTTAGCTTTGAGCTTTATAGTATCTTCCTCTCGTTCGACAATTAATCTTCTAATTGTTTCTCCCTCTCCTATTTCTGGATACTGAACAACTCCTTCTTGCTTACATAAAATCTGAGTAGTGGCAACTACATCTAATGAGTTAATAGATTGTCCATCAGTAACTTGAAGTTCGGTATGGGTAGATCCATGGCTAGAATCAGATATAGTGTCACGTCGAACCAAAATACTCTCAAGAATTACTAGATTCAACCTATCTACTGTTTTTGACTTTTTATCTTTTACTGCTTCTACATCAACTGTCATTTGAGGAGTAGTCTCAAATGTTTCAAGTATTAATTGTGTTTTTAGTAATTCAATACCTTCTACTGATTTAATTAATTCACCATCTTTAAACGCCAATCTTTGAGTTGACTTTAATCCTAGAGAAGGTCCTTTTGGTTGTTTAACATGTTCTAAGTCTGGTAACTGAGCTTCATCAGGAATTAAATATTCCTCTACAGGTCTCAATAACAGACCCTTCCCATCTGTCGTCTCAACTGTTTGAACAAAAACGATAGCATCAGTCTTTATTCCTTTAGCAATAGTCTCTCCAGGATTAATAACTTGACCGTCTCCATCAAACCGCTCTAGCGCTTTTGAATCTTTACAGATATGAAAAGTTCCACTCCTAACAATAATTTCTCGTAGGATGTCATTCTTCTGTGTAACAGTAACTATCCCAGACATTTGACTAAAGATATCTTTGACTACTTCTGTTCCAGCTTCTATCCATTGCTTATCTTTAATCATCAAAAGAGAAATATCTTTATTGATTTCATGAGTTTCCTGAGGAATCCATAATAGTGCTCCCCCCTTACTTACTTCAAAACCATTTTTGGCAGAACGAGCTTTTTTAATTGCTAATCCAGGAGAGTATTTAACAAGGCCTCCGGTTTGTGTTCGGAATCGATCATCTGATAACTCAGCAATGATTTCACCATTACCTATCTTGCTTCCTGGAACAGTATTAAGTCTGTAACGAGTACCATCTTTAGCCTCTAAATTCCATAATTCTCCTGCATGAGAAGTTTCTTCTAATAGTTTAAAATCTTTCAACATCATTGAAGTTGTGACTATTTGAACTTCTCGAGAATCACCAATAGAATCTCTTAGACGTACTTCTCCACCAAACTCAGACGCTTGATTTGCTTCTGCTAATACCTGACCTTCTTTAACTTTGACATTGCTTTCCACTACAGGCAAAGCATTTGGAGGTAAATTATAAACATCTCCTGCTAAGACCCAAAGTCTTCCTAATCTTTGGGCTTTTAACGTAATATTCCCTTGTCTATCAGTAACCTCTTTAGGCTGAATAACAGTTTCATATCTCACTTGCCCAGCCAAGTCACAAATAACATCTTTAGTAGCTTTCTCCACGCTCTTTATCACAGCCCCAGTAGCAATCTGCGCAACTGTGACATCTGCATTAACCTCTTGACCATTATCTACAAAAAGCAACGACCCATTAGTAATTTCTATCTTCTGAGCTTTGCCACTAGCATTAGGTTTAATAGTTAAAGTGAAATCTACTTCTGATTGTTGCGCTTCAACTCCGTGAGGAGTTCTATATCCTCTCAATCTTGCTTTGGGACCAAACTCGACCTTCCCAGCAATAGTAGACCTAACCACTCCTGTTTCCGCAGTAGAAACTCCACCTGTGTGAAATGTTCTCATTGTAAGTTGAGTTCCAGGCTCTCCAATAGATTGAGCAGCAATAATTCCAACCGCCTCACCTAGATCAACTAATTGATTATGAGCAAGAGCCCATCCATAACACTTACGGCATACTGAACGATTTGCTTCACAGGTAAGTGGAGAACGGATTCTGACAGATGCAAGTTTTGCTTTCTCAACCTTTTCTGAAAGTTGAGGATCAATCGCAATATCACGCTCAGCAAGAACTTCACCATCAGAAGTAACGACTTGTTCTGCAGTAAGACGTCCCACAAGTCGACTACCAAAACGACCATCTTCTGCCTTTACTTGAATCGAACGCGTAGTTCCACAATCCTCTTCCCGAACTATTACATCCTGGGCAACATCAACCAGTCTTCTTGTTAAATATCCAGAATCTGCTGTTCTTAAGGCAGTATCAACTAAACCTTTACGTGCTCCATAAGAAGAAATAACATATTCGGTAACTGTCAAACCCTCTCTAAAATTTGTTCTAATAGGCAAGTCAATGATTTCTCCCTGTGGATTAGCCATTAAACCTCGCATACCAACAAGCTGACGCACCTGAGACATATTTCCTCGAGCTCCAGAGTTTGCCATCATCCAAACTGAGTTCAAAGGATCATTTTGATTAAAGTTCTTCTTAACTGCATCAACTAATCTTTCATTAGTTTCTGTCCATGTATCAATAACTTTGGTATGACGTTCTACTTCAGTAATTTCTCCTAAGCGATAACACTCTTCTGTAGCTGTAATTTGCGCCTCAGCTTCTCCTAATAAATCCTGCTTTGCTGCTGGTACTTTCAAATCATCAACTGAAATTGAGACAGCTGCTTGTGTTGCATATTTAAATCCTAAATCTTTCAAATTATCTGCCATAGCTGCAGTTACAGCAGTTCCATGATTTTTATAAGCCCATGCAACTAATTGCTTAAGACCTTTTTTATCCACCACACGATTGCGAAATGAAGGTGGGGTCTTTGATAAAGGTGGAGCAAGAATAGGTTTAGGAGATTTCTTTGAGTTTTTTGAACTCTTTCTACCTTTTGCAGATGATTTACGAGTTTTTGGAGTCTTAGGAGAAGATGAAGTCATGAGGGATTGTTAAATGAATGAATTAAAAATGTTTGTAGATCTCAACCTGAAGAGACAGCATCGATAATTGTATGGTTCATAACAACACGTCCTACAGTTGTAAGAATGAAACGACTTATAAGTATTCCTTTATCATCCAAGCGATCCCTTCTAAGGGTCCATTGCTCAATTTTCGAACCATCATTAAGTGTGGCTGATTCTAGTGGTTTATTCGATTCATCGTCATCATCTACTTCACCATTAAATCTAACCCAAATCCAATCATGAAGATTAATTCTTTGATCATTAAAAGCCTTGATAACATCCTCAAGAGAAGCATAGGTATAAGCTCTATCTCCAAATTTAGGTTTTGCTAAGTCTGGTTGAATAGCTGTCAGGTAATAAGAACCCAAGACCATGTCCTGAGAAGGGGTAACAATTGGATCACCTGTTGCCGGAGAAAGAATATTGTTACTTGCAAGCATCAACATTCTGGCCTCAGTTTGTGATTCAATTGCCAAAGGAACATGGACAGCCATTTGGTCTCCATCAAAGTCAGCATTAAATGCAGGACAAACCAAAGGATGAAGTTGTATAGCTCTGCCAGCTACAAGCTTAGGTTCAAAAGCTTGTATACCTAATCGGTGCAAAGTAGGTGCGCGATTGAGCAATATTGGATGACCTTCGATTACTTCTTGCAAGACCTGCATGACCTCATCATCTGCTCGTTGAATTAATTTTTTTGCAGCCTTGATGTTATTAACAATGTTTTGTCGAATAAGCCTATGAATAACAAAAGGTTGAAAAAGCTCTATTGCCATTTCTTTTGGCAATCCACATTGATGCATTTTTAATTTAGGTCCTACAACAATTACTGATCGACCTGAATAATCAACCCTTTTCCCAAGAAGATTCTGTCTGAAACGACCTTGCTTTCCTTCAATAATATCGCTTAAAGATTTTAATGGCCTACTATTTGCACCAACAACTGTTCGTCCACGACGACCATTATCTACAAGAGCATCAACAGCTTCTTGCAACATCCTTTTTTCATTTCTGACAATGATCTCAGGTGCCAGAATTTCCTGTAAACGTGCTAAACGATTATTTCTATTAATAACTCGTCTATAAAGATCATTCAAATCAGAAGTAGCAAATCGACCTCCATCAAGTTGAACCATCGGACGCAGATCTGGAGGTATTACAGGGATAGCGTCTAAGACCATCCATTCCGGGTTAGCACCAGTAGCAATAAAATTATCTATCACTCTTAATCTTTTAATCAATTTCGCTCTTTTCTGTCCTTTACTAGAAGCAATATCTTCTCTTAATTGCTCTGCAACCTCTGTCATCTCAAGATCTTCTAGCAATTGCTTTAATGCTTCTGCACCTATGCCTACAACAGGTTCATTTTCAATGGTTGAATCTTCTGCATAAATTTCATCTTCTATTTCTAACCACTCATCTTCAGTAAGTAATTGCTTGTATTTTAGGTCCTTATGATCTCCTACATCTAAAACAGTATAACAATTAAAATAAACAATCTGTTCGACATCCCTCAAAGGCATATCTAACAAAATAGCGACATAACTTGGTATGCCTTTTAAATACCAAACATGTGAAACAGGTGCAGCAAGCTTTATAAAACCCATTCTATGTCGTCTTACTCGACTCTCTGTAACTTCTACACCACATCTCTCGCAAACTATTCCACGGTGTCTAACTCTTTTATATTTTCCACAATGACATTCCCAATCTTTTGATGGACCGAAAATTTTCTCACAAAACAAACCATCCATTTCTGGTTTAAGAGTTCGATAATTTATAGTTTCTGGTTTTGTAACCTCTCCCACTACTTGCCCATTAGGTAATGTTCTCTGCCCCCAATCCATAATTCTCTGAGGAGATGCCAATGTAATTTTGACGTAATCGAAATGATTTTCAGTTCTTAAATTGCTTGTAGTCATTAGAAAGAGTAGGGATGTTTAAACGAAAAAATAAGTAATCAAAGATTAATCTTCTTCATATTCAGGTGCTCCTAAAGATTCATAAGTAGGTCTACTTGGAGTACTTCTTCTTGGATTAACGTCTTGCATAAGATCAACTTCTTTCCCATCATCTGTGTAAACACCAATATCCAAACCTAATGATTGGAGCTCACGCATTAAAACCTTGAATGATTCAGGGGTTCCTGGTCTTGGAATTGGCTTACCTTTAACAATTGCATTCAAAGCTTCATTCCTTCCTTGCATATCATCTGATTTAACAGTCAATAATTCCTGCAAAGTATAAGCTGCACCATAAGCCTCTAAAGCCCATACCTCCATTTCACCAAGACGTTGTCCTCCTTGTTGTGCCTTACCTCCAAGAGGTTGCTGAGTAACTAGGGAGTATGGTCCTGTAGAACGGGCATGAATTTTATCGTCTACCAAATGAACCAACTTAAGAAAATGAGAATAACCAACAGCAACTGGTTGATCAAAAGCTTTGCCTGTTCTTCCATCTTTCAAAAGTAACTTCCCAGGGGAATCCGGGTTATATACCCAATCCTTACCAGGTTGTTTAGCAGCTTCTTTCAGGTATGCCTGAACTGTCTGTTGAGATTTTTCAGCCCCATACATCTCATCAAATGGGATCACTTTTACACGACAATCTAGATTCGCAGCAGCCCAACCCATTAAAAGCTCAAAAACTTGCCCAACATTCATTCTGCTAGGAACACCAAGTGGATTAAGGACAATATCTACAGGAGTTCCATCTGGTAGATAAGGCATGTCTTCTCTAGGAAGAATTCGACTAATAATTCCTTTATTTCCATGTCTTCCAGCCATTTTGTCCCCGACTTGAATCTTTCGACGTTGAGCGACATAACATCTCACCACCATATTCGCACCAGGTGGAAGTTCATCTCCCTGTTCTCTTGTGTAAATCCTTACATCTACTACTCGACCGCGTTCAGTACTTGGTACACGAAGAGAATTATCTCTTACATCACGTGCTTTTTCTCCAAAAATAGCTCTTAATAACTTCTCCTCTGGAGGCTGATCTGACTCTCCTTTAGGTGTTACTTTCCCAACTAATATATCTCCACTTTCTACAAAAGCACCAATTCGAATAATTCCCATTTCATCTAAATTACCTAAATTCTCCTCTGATACATTTGGTATTTCTCTTGTAATTTCTTCTGGACCAAGCTTAGTTTGCCTAGCTTCTATCTCATACTTTTCAATATGGACGGAAGTGTATAAATCGTCTTTAACTAATCTCTCACTAACAAGAATTGCATCCTCGTAGTTATAACCTTCCCAAGGCATATATGCTATCAAAACATTTTGTCCTAAAGCTATTTCACCGCCCTCACAAGCTGAACCATCAGCCAAGACTTGTCCAACAATAATTGGGTCCCCATTAGAAACAATAGGACGCTGATTAAGACATGTATCCTGATTAGATCTTTGGTATTTCTGAAGATAATGAGTGTGATCATTACCCTCTTCATCTTGAACAACTATTGCAGTTGCATCAACAAAAACTACTTTCCCATTGACTTTGGAAATTGGGACCATCCCAGAATCTCTAGCAACTTGAGTTTCCAAGCCCGTTCCAACTAAAGGTCTTTCAGGACGAAGTAGAGGTACAGCTTGTCTTTGCATGTTTGAGCCCATAAGAGCTCTGTTCGCATCATCATGTTCCACAAAAGGAATCAGAGATGTAGCTACTGAAATCACCTGTACAGGAGATAGTTGAACGTAGTCAACTTGTTGAGGAGGTACCTTTTCAAAATCTTGTCGATACCGGACAGGTATTAATTGAGCAATTATTCTTCCTTCATCGTCTGTAGCTACATCTCCTGGAGCCACTCTACATTCATCTTCTAAATCAGCTGATAGATAAATTGGATTTCCTTCCTTAATAACTACGCCTTGATCAACTTTCCAAAAGGGTGTTTCAACAAAACCATAATCATTTACTCTTGCATGCGTAGCAAGAGAATTTATCAATCCTGCATTAGGCCCTTCTGGTGTTTCTATCGGACATAAGCGCCCATAGTGAGAAGGATGTATATCTCTAACAGCAAAACCAGCACGTTCTCTCGTAAGACCTCCAGGTCCTAATGCCGAAATTCTCCGCTTATGAGTCAGCTCGGCAAGTGGATTGGTTTGATCCATAAACTGACTTAACTGACTAGAACCAAAAAATTCTTTTATTGCTGCAACAAGAGGCTTCGGATTCACTAATTGAGCAGGAGTTAAAGAATCTGTTTCTCCTACTGTCATTCTTTCTTTAATTATTCTTTCAAGACGATTCAACCCAACACGAACTTGATTTTGAAGCAATTCTCCAACAGATCTAACTCTACGATTTCCTAAATGATCTATATCATCTAATGTTGCTCCTCCTACATCTAATTCCAAGTTGATCAAATAATCTAAGGTTGAAAGGACATCCTCATGAGTCAAAGTACGAACATTGTCTGGAATTGTTAAACGTAATTTCTTATTTATTTTGTAACGTCCAACTCGACCAAGGTCATAACGTTTTGGATCGAAAAACCTACTTTGAAGTAACTGTTGCCCCCCACTCACTGAAGGTGGTTCTCCTGGTCTTAGCTTTTTATAAAGTTCAAGTAATGCTTGATCCTCAGAGCTAATACCTTCTTCATTAGCAGCATCAATTGACTTTTTGTAATACTCTGGATGTCTTAATTTATCAATAACATCATTATCAGATAAACCCATAGCTCGCATTAATACATGGGCATT
>CETG01147463.1_pt1 | contig 12493 bp, 8 predicted proteins | sample 361471 | NCBI WGS metagenome assembly CETG01 (sample SAMEA2622696, study PRJEB7988) | marine metagenome | isolation source: saline water (ENVO:00002010), including | reverse complement strand
TAGAAAAATTGATTTTAACGATTTAAGAACATCTAATCGAGGAGAGTTTGGCAGCATAAGATTCAAACTCAATAAAATTAATAATGAGAGAGATGAAATCATATCTGCTACAAGTAGCAATATATTAGTTAATATAATTACCAATAAAGATAGAAAGTGTAGATTAGGTTTAGGCAATGAAGTATCTAATCAAATAAAATTAGATTTGAATTTAGATGAAGTTATTATTGACGTTATTCCTACTATTCAAAACAACTAATTTCAAGATAAATACTCAGACTCGACCCAATCAAGATATTCTGGTGTAACAGATCCTGTAACGTATTGACCATTAAAACAAGATAAATCAAGTTGTTTAATATTAGTACCACTAACTATTGATTTTTTAAGATCATCTATTTCCTGATAAATCATTTGATCTATGCCAAGGATATCTGCTATCTCTTTAATACTACGATCATAAGCTATTAATTCTTTTCTACTTGGCATATTTATACCATAAACATGGGGATATCTAACTGGTGGAGCTGCGGAGGTGAAGGTAACTTTATTTGCTCCTGCTGTTCTTGCCATATGAACAATTTGCTGTGAAGTTGTACCTCTTACAACAGAATCATCAACAATCAAAACATTTTTTTTATTGAACTCCGTACTCATAGCATTAAGTTTTTGACGTACAGATTTCTTTCTATGAGACTGTCCTGGCATAATAAATGTCCTGCCTACATATCTATTTTTAAAAAATCCCTCTCTATACTCAATGCCTAACTGACGAGCAACTTGCATGGCAGCAGGTCTTGATGAATCAGGAATAGGCATTACAACATCAACTTCTCCAGATTTAATATTTTTTTTGATAGTTTCTGCAAGATAATCTCCCATCTTCAAACGTGCTGCATATACAGAGACTCCATTCATGACAGAATCTGGTCTAGCCAGATAAACATATTCAAAAGAGCATGGACATAATTGTGATTTTTTTGAACATTGCTTTGAAAAAAATTCACCATTTGAAGCTATAAAGACTGCCTCTCCAGGAAGAACATCTCTAAGAATCTCATAATCATTATTTTCTAAGACCAATGATTCACTTGCAATCATCCATTCTGGATTTTCAGTTTTATTTACCTTTCTTCCTATAACAAGTGGCCTTATCCCAAAAGGATCGCGAAAAGCCAATAAACCATGTCCTGCAATTAAAGCAATTGCTGCATAGGAACCTGAAACACGACGATGTACAGATTCAACTGCTTCAAATAAGTTATCTGGGGTCAATTCCTTGTTTAAATGTTGAGATTGAATTTCAGTAGCAAGAACATTGAGCAACATTTCTGTATCACTTGTTGAATTTGTATGTCTTCGATCAATTTTAAAAAGATCTTTTTCTAACTCGCGAGTATTAGTTAGATTGCCATTATGAACTAATATTATTCCAAAAGGTGCATTTACATAAAAAGGCTGAGCTTCTTCCTCTCGATCAGCTGAACCTTTAGTAGCATATCTAACATGACCAAGACCAATATTTCCTATAAGTGAACGCATATCACGCGTTCTATATACTTCTTTTACTTGACCTCGTGATTTAGAAAGATGGAAAGTACTACCTTCCATAGTTGCTATACCAGTGGAATCTTGTCCTCTATGTTGCAATAAAAGTAAACTATCATATATTTGTTGATTAATCTGATCCCAAGAAACAACTCCGACAATTCCACACATTTAGTAACTCCTTTTTTAGATTCTAATGTTCTTATAAATATTAAAATTCATTTTTTTTATCAACACGTATTGGAATAGAATTCTCATATACTGATTTTAATTCATTCACCGATAAATCTATTATTTTAGAATTTGAGTGATTAATCACAACTCTTGATGACGATTTTACTTTTCCTATTTTACTAGCGTAAATCAAATTTGGTTTCAATTCCATTTTTTGTTTCAAAAAATCTTCCCATTCTTTAAGTAAATGGGAAGATATACTAACAATAATACGAGATCCACCCTCTGAAAATAAAAAGTGATCAATTCTGCCTGAATTTTCAGGAATTTCTATAAAAGACCCTAATCCAGAAGAAATAGAGCATTCTGTTAGAGAAACAGCAAATCCACCATCAGAAACATCATGAGCAGATTGTATAAACCCCTTTTCTATTGATTCTCTCAAAAATTCTTGAATACTTTTTTCAAAAGCAAGATTTATCTTTGGAGGTCTACCACTTATAACATCATGAATTACTTCTAGATAACTAGTGGCACCAAGTGTTAAAGAATCTTGAGGTTGATTATTAATTTCAAAAGGTACTCCTAATAAATAAATAATATCATCTGGATTTTTCCAAGATTGAGTTTTGGTTTTATTAAGATTATCTATCAAACCAACCATCCCAATAACCGGAGTAGGTTGAATAGGTTCTAAGTCACCATTTGGCTTTCTTGTTTCATTATAAAGAGAAACATTACCACCGGTTATAGGAGTATTTAAGGCTTCACATGCAAAGGAAATTCCTTTACAAGCCATAGCTAGCTGCCAATATCCCAAAGGATTTTCTGGTGAAGCAAAATTAAGGTTATCAGTCACTGCTAATGGCTCAGCGCCAACACAACTTAGATTTCTAGCCGCCTCCGCTACCGCAGCAATGGAACCTCTCAAAGGATCTAAGAAAACCCATCTATTAGGACAGTCAACTACAGCAGCTATGCCTTTATTTGATTCTTTTAATGATTGATCTCCCTCTTGAGGCCTTAGTCTTATAACTGCAGCATCAGCCATACCAGGATAAACAACAGAGTTAGATTGAACTTGATAATCATATTGCTGATAAATCCACCGCTTAGAAGCAATTAATGGGTAATCTAAAAGATTTAAGATTACTTTGTTCCAACTCAAAAACTTATCTTTAAATTTTCCAGTAAGTGGTTGTATACCCTCAAAAGAACATTTTGGTAATAATTTTTCAGTCCATATCCAATTTGCTTTTATATGATTTGGAGTTTCTTTTATCAATACATGATTTTCAACAGGAGTATCTTCAGCAAGAGCGTCAGCTGGAATTTCTGCAGCAATTTGACCATTATGAAGAACACGAACAACCTTTTCTTTTAAAACTTTCCCAATAACTGCAACTTGTAATCCCCATTTTGTAAATTCATCTATTAATTTCTTTTCCTTTCCAGGTTTCACAACAAATAACATTCTTTCTTGAGATTCTGAAAGAAGAAAGTCATATGCTGTCATTTTCTCTTCTCTAGCAGGGACCAAATCCAAATTTATTTCTATGCCCATATTTCCTTTAGCTGCCATTTCAGAAGTACTACATGTCAAGCCAGCAGCACCCATATCTTGAGCAGAAACAACATCACCTGTTTTAAAAGCTGTCAAACATGCTTCTATCAATCCCTTTTCCAAAAAAGGATCTCCAACTTGTACGGCTGGACGATCATCAAGAGAAGCATCGCTTAATTCAGAGCTAGCAAAACTAGCTCCGCCCATGCCATCCCTACCAGTTGTGCTGCCGACATATAAAACTGGATAATCAATTCCTTTTGCGCCAGAACAAACTATATCGGGGGTTTCCATTAATCCAAGAGCCATTGCATTAACTAGTGGATTTCCTGAATAACTTGAATCAAAACCAACTTCACCACCCACAGTAGGAACACCGACACAGTTGCCATAATGTGCAATTCCTGATACCACCCCTTTTAGAAGTGAAATATTATTTAAATCTTCCAAAGGACCAAATCTAAGAGCATTTAACAATGCGATAGGTCTAGCACCCATTGTAAATATATCCCGAAGAATTCCTCCAACTCCTGTTGCAGCACCTTGAAATGGTTCAACAGCTGATGGATGATTATGACTCTCTATTTTAAAAGCAAGTTTTTGTCCGTCACCAACATCAACAACTCCGGCATTTTCTCCAGGGCCTACTAGAATCCTAGGACCTTTTGTAGGGAAATTTATTAACAAAGGTTTAGAATTTCTATAACAACAATGTTCGGACCACATAACTCCAAACATTCCCAATTCGGTTCTATTAGGAGATCTACCTAACCTTCTATAAATTTCCAAATAATCGACTTTTTTAAGCCCTTCAGATTTCAACGCAGAATTAATATCATAATCTACTTGATCTTGAATAGATTTAAGTAAAATACTGTAATCATTTTCAGATGCAGAGTCACTCATAATTTAAATCCAAGGATCTTCTTCATTCTTTCTTATATTAGTAAATCTTTCATCATAAGGTGTATTTTCATAAGTTTTTTCTTTTTCATAAACAAAAGGTTGATCTATCCAATCATCATGATCATTATTACTAATAGTATCTTTTTGCTTTGAATAAAAAGAAATATCCTGATCCCAAGGAGGTTCTTCTAACCAACCCTCTAATTGCCCAGTTGCTTGATTACTAATTATTTCTATTTTATCTTTCAAAACACGAGTTTTTTTTATAAAATCCTGCCTAAAACTAGCTCTAACATTAGGTAAATCATCAATTGAATTAAAATCAGTAGTAACCAAACCAGGTTGTTGATCAACAATATGTTCAATAGATAATTTCCATCTACTAGTACCAGGTATTCTTGGATCACTCCTTGAAACTAAATAATATATGATATTTCCAGTTTTAAAATCAAAATAAACATCAACAATAGATCCTATTCTTACGCCTTTTTTAGTAATTAAATATGCATTTAATAGAGTTGGTAATCTATCCAGAGTTAATTGATCAGAAATAGATGGTTCACCTTTAACATAAACTAATTTATCATCTATAGCTTTAATTTGCTTCAAACTCCAAACCTCTCTAGACAATGAAAACATAGAAGGTTTACTAATCCATCCAAGAATTCTATGAACAGGTGGATGCATCCAAGCAGTAAATCCTATTCCATGATCTAATCCATTATTAGACCTAACATGATAACGCAAAAGATCACTTAAAATAAAATTATCTGGAATAGTCAACTGTCTGTACGAATTTGAATAGGCATCACTAAATAGATAAATGCATCGGCATCATCTGCTGGTGATATAACAGCAGGAGTTGTTGAAGAATTTACTCTTAATGAAATATCTTTAGATTGAATTACCTTTAATCCATCTAAAAGATATCTAACATTAAAAGCAATTTGAATTTCTTGTCCATCAAATTTAGCAGGAATAGACTCAGAACCACTTCCTACTTCTTGAGCATCTGCAGTAATCCTTATTAAATTAGAACTTAAATCTGTAGAAATTTTAACAACATTATTATGTTGATCTGCTAAAACAGCTATACGTTCTAAAGCAGAAATAAAAGAAATTCTATCAATAATAATTGATTTATTAAAAGTCTCAGGGATTAGTTGGGAATAGTTTGGATAAGTACCTTCAAGTGTTCTTGAGGTAATAATCTGTTCAGAAGCAACAAATACGACTTGACCTTTATCGCAAAAAAGTGATATTGAATCATCTTTTTTCCAGCCTGTTATAACTCTTTCTACCTCCCTCAAAGAACGAGATGGAAGAGTTACAGAAAAGCCCTCATTTTCATCATCTAGATTAGGATTTTCATTAATTGCATTATTCGAGTTTAAAACAGCCAAACGATGACCATCTGTTGCTGCTGCTTTCATTGAATTACCAGAAAAAGCCAAATGAACTCCTGTTAGAAGTTGTTTAGCTTCATCAGTACTACTTGCAAATAGTGTTCCTTGAAGAGCCTTTACAAGAGAGTCAGCAGCAATTTTAAAAGAAGTTTTGCTTTCTACTAAGGGAAGTTCTGGAAAATCATCAGCTGGCAAACCTCTCATTTGATAAGTACCATTTTTACTAAAAAGTTCTATTTGTTCTGAAGTCTCATCTTTAGAAATTGTGACAGGAGATTCACTTGAAAGTTTTGTGACTATTTCTCCAAGTAATTTCGCAGGCAAAGTAATAGCACCACTGTTATCTATCGAGGCTGAAAAAGAAGTTTGAATACCTAAATTCAAGTCAAAACCAGTGAGACTTAATTTACCAGTTACCTCATCAGCAGTTAAAAGAACATTTGCTAATACAGGATGAGTTGGTCTAGAAGCAACTGCGCGGCTGACCAGTTGAAGGGCCGTATTCAGTTCAGATTGAGAACAAATTATTTTCATTTGACCAACCTAAGGAAGAAGAAGGAAAAAGTAATCCCACAATTTCAGAGGAATCCAAAAATTGCAACCCCTCTTTTTTTTGTTCTTCTAATTATCTTTTATATAAATAAAAGAATTAAAATAGAAGTAGAAGGGCCTGAGGAAAAAGTGGAAAAACAATCGAAAAGCTTTTCCAGCAAGGATTTTGAATTTCACAGGCATTGGGAGAATTTAATTATATCTGGGTAAAAACAAAACAGACTAGTTTGTTTGTACTAGCAATTGCTTTCTTTTTCTTTCCTATAGGTTTCTCTTTTTGTGTTTTCCACAGGTTGATCAGCCTGGTTTTTATGTTTTCCTTAGACACTAATTGTATTGTCTGTATTATTTTTTTATAATTTCATGGCTAAGGCTACTGTTTCAATGTTTGCATCAAGATTTGAATGAAAAACAGCGTCGTTGTTTTTGATAGCACAATCAGGATCTTTTAATCCATTACCTGTTAATACGCATACGATTTTTGCATTTTCTGGTATTTCTTCTTTGTCTTTAATAAGACCAGCTATTGAAGCAGCACTTGCAGGTTCACAAAAAATTCCTTCTTCTTTTCCTAATATTTTATATGCTTCAATAATTTCTTTATCAGAGATTGAGCCAAAAAAACCTTTGCTTTTTTTTCTTACATCCAATGCTTTTAATTTATTTACTGGGTTTCCTATTCTTATGGCAGTAGCTATTGTTTCTGGATTATTTATTATTTTATTTAAAACTAAAGGAGCTGAACCTTCCGCTTGGTATCCTCTCATTTTTGGCAATATAGATGATTTTTTTGCTTTATAATATTCCTCAAAACCCATCCAATAAGCTGTTATATTTCCAGCATTCCCCATTGGAATACATAATATATCAGGAGCATTACCAAGAGTTTCGATAATTTCAAAAGCTGCTGTTTTTTGTCCTTGAAGTCGAAATGGATTTACAGAATTTACAAGAGTCACTGGGTAATTTTCTGATATTTTTTGAACAATTTCTAGTGCCTGATCAAAATTACCTTTAATAGAGATCACTTCAGCTCCATAAAGTAATGCTTGAGCTAGTTTTCCTTGAGCTACGTAACCTTCAGGAATTAAAACAAATGCTTTCATTCCTGCCCTACTAGCGTAGGCTGCCGCGGATGCAGATGTGTTGCCTGTGCTTGCACATATAACGGCTTCAGATTTTTGCTCTTTAGCTTTGCTTATTGCCATAGTCATTCCTCTATCTTTAAATGACCCTGTGGGATTAAGGCCGTCATACTTAACATAAACACTCACATTTTTCCCTATTAAACGTTCTATTGATTTGACAGGGATTAAAGGTGTATTACCTTCTTGTAAAGTTATTATTGGTGTTTCTGCGTTGATTGGAAGCCAATTTTTATAAGCCTCTATCAATCCTGGCCAGTTTTTCTTCTCAGCACCTTTTTCAAAATTTCTTGCGAGTTTTTTCATTAGTGACATATTCATAGGTAACTTACTTTTCTTTAATCTAATCAATAGTGGGACCTTTTTTCGTGACTTCTAAGGGAGAATTTGAGAAAAAGTTTACCAAATCAGCAATTGATTCAACTTTGTTTAAAACTTTAAGCAAAGCGGGGATATTAATTGTTATTGTTTTGTTTGGATAGTTTTTTAAAAAAGAATTTAATGTCATTTTTCCATTACCTGCAATAAGGCTTTTTGTTACTCCTGCTCTGATAGCAGGAACACTTACTGAAGGATTTCTTGTGTTTAGAGGATAAATTATTTTTGATATTCTTAAAATTATAACTTGACCAATTTCACTATACATTAATTTACTTGTTGTTACTAAAGGTAAATCAAATTCTTGATTTAGAAGGTCTGATACCTCTTTTTCAGTGGTATTGCTCAGTTTTATCATAGATTTTAATAAACCTCTTGATTTTCCAGTTGAAGCTAAACTATCAATATCATTAATATCAACAGTACGATTAAACAAGCTTGCGGCGAACCTTACTTTTTCCGCTGCTACAACTTCATTTTTGTATGAAGTAATTCCAATCATTAATAATATTATTATAATTATTTTAGTTTTATTCACTATTGTTGAACTCCTGCAGCTACTTTTACTATTCGGATTATACTTCTTTCTGAAAGTCGTTTAAATATTTGTATACTCATTTTAAGAGTATAAGGTTCTCTTAGAATTCTTGGTATTTGTTTTAAAATAATTTCGATTTTAAACCCTGGAATTTTTTTAATTATACTTGAAGATTTTATGGTTGCATTTTTTCTTATTTTCAATCCGTTTTTCTCTAATATTTTATCAAGAGTGCCAACCCTTTTTGATCTGAATTTTTTTGGTAATTTTCCATTTATTTTTTTTATTATTTTCCATCCAGAATTATCTATTTTTTTAGCTATTAAATCTACTAATTCCTGTCTTATTATTACTCCCTGATTTGAAAAGATATAATTTATTAATTGATCTATTAAATTATCAATATTTAAATTTGTCTCTCTAGCAGCGCTTTCAAAAAGATCTTCAAATCTATCCCATTGAAAAATATTACCATCAAAAACCATTTCTTTGAGACTTTTTCTTAATGCTGGATCAGGGTCTTCCATTAATCTTTTTGCAAAGTATGGATAGGAGGCTCCTAATATTTTAAAATTAGGATCTACACTTAATGCTATTCCTTCTAATGTTACCAAAGATCTAATTATTAAAGCATAATAAGCGGGTACTCTGAATGGTAATTTATACATCACGCCAGACAAGTCATCAGTAACACTTTTAAAGTCCATTTTGTTTACACCTTGGTCTATTGCTTTTTCAAAAACTTTTTGAAAAGCTGGTACAATTGGGTCTAATTTCACATCTTCAGATAAAAAGCCTAGTTTAATAAAATCTTCTGAAAGTCTGTTAAAATTTTTATTGACTAAATGTACAACTGCTTGGATTAGTCCAGTTCTTGATTCACGTGTTATTTCACTCATCATTCCGAAATCTAGGTAACATAGTCTCCCATCGGACAGTGCTAAAAGATTTCCAGGATGAGGATCTGCATGAAAAAAGCCATGCTCTAATAATTGTTGCAGGCTACAATTAACACCTATTTCAATCATTTCATCTGGATCTATACCTATTGCTTTGACTTGTTCAATATTTGTTAGTTTAACACCGTCTATCCATTCCATCGTTAATATTCTTCTACTTGTTGCTTCTTTGTATATTTTGGGTACAGCTATTTTATTATTATGGATATGCAGCTTCTTGAACTTAACAGCATTTGCCGCTTCGTTCATATAATCCATTTCTTCAAAAACTCTTCTTCCTAATTCATCAATTAGGGCGACCAAGTCACTACGAATAAGTTTAATATTATTATTAACCCATTTTGCTAGATTCCTAACAATATAGAGATCTAAGGTAATTTGTTCTCTTAAGCCTGGTCTTTGAATTTTAACCGCTACTTTTTCTCCACTAATTAGTTCTCCTTTATGAACTTGACCTAAAGATGCAGCTGAAATTGGATGTATATCCAAATACTTATAGATTTTGTTAATTGGTTTACCTAAGTCTTCTTCTATGCATGCCATTGCCATATCAGAGCTGAATCCTGGTAATTGATCTTGTAATTGTGCTAATTCTTCTAAAACTAGTGGAGGAACAATATCTGGTCTTGTCGATAAGGCTTGGCCTGCCTTTATAAAGGCAGGCCCTAGTTTTACAAGTAGATCAGCAAACTCTTTTGCTCTTAAACGAACTTGCTTTTCATCCTTTAGTAATCCAATGGCTTTGTCTATCCCAACTCCAAATAAAAATAGGCCGATAGGTACTAATGTTTGCCAGATTCTTTTGATTAATCGATAAGGGCTGTTCTTGTAAATCTCACTTATCGCAGCAGGATCGTACGCCAGCAGTCCAGCTGCTTCAATGAAATCACTTAATTGATTAGTTTTACCAATCATTGATCGTTGTTTGAACCCCCTTCTATTCAAGCTTAGGTCTCGCTACTGTCTAATTGACGAATGGTATTAGTTTTGCTTGTTTCACTTCGACTTAAAAATATAGCTTTTATTGATTCCTTAGAACTTTCTTTTAAGGAAGGTTTTACGGTTTTAACTGGAGAAACAGGTGCTGGTAAATCGATTTTACTAGACGCTTTAGATAATCTGTTGGCATATTCACCTACTGCTCAAGGCAAACGTCTCTTCAGGAATGATGCTGATAGTAGTCAAATAGAAGCATTTTTTATAACTAGTCCAGCAGTCAAGCAATGGCTTAATGAGGAATCATTGGAGATTGATGATGAAATTTCACTTTCACGTGAATGGAGATTTAAGGAGGGTCGCAGCACTACTAGATGCAGAGTTAATGGGGTGCTAATTAATAGAGATCAAATTAAAAGGTTGAGACCACTTTTAATTGACTTAACAGGTCAAGATGAGTTGCATAAGTTTTGGCTTCCATCAATGCAAAGAGATTGGTTGGATCGAATGGGACCTCCTCAATTAAATCAAGCATTGCAATTGGTAAACAAAAGTTGGTTATCTTGGAAGCAGGCCTTTGAAGATCTTGAAAAAGCAAAAAATGATATTGAAAGAAATGAATTGCAAATTAAGTATGAAAAAGAAATGTTATGTGAATTAAATGATGCTAATTTAGAAGACCCTGAAGAATATACAAAACTTAAATTACAAGAAAATAGATTAACTAATGGAGTGAAGCTTAAAGATACTTTGCAAACCACTCTTTTTCACTTGGAAGATGGACCTGAGAACTATCTATCAGTTTCTGAGCAGTTAGCAATTTCAATAAAGCAATTAAATTCAATAGCTGAATATGACCCAATTTTAAAGTCTTCTCTTGATTCGATTATTGATTTGCAATTTGGAATGGAAAATATAATTTCTTCTCTTCGTAATTATAGTTATGATCTTGATTATCAGCCTAATGAATTGGAAGCAATTCAAGATAGAATTGCTAAATTAAGCAAGCTAAAAAGGTTGTACAATATGAGTATCAAAGATCTTATGATAAAAAGAGATATTTTGATAGAAAAATTCTCTGATAATGATGAAAAATCAATTATATTTACATTGGAAGCAACAGAAAATAAAGCAAGAATTGAAAGAGATAAAAATAATGATACTTTAACTAAATTACGTAAAGCTATTGCAATTAAATTTGAAAATAAGATCCTTACTTATCTCAAGCCATTGGGATTATCAAATGCAAAATTTAAAGTTGAAATTAATACTATTTCCCCAACATCAAAAGGAGTAGATTGCGTTAATTATTTGTTTTCAGCAAACCCTGGACAACCATTGTCACCTCTTCATGAAGTTGCTTCAGGAGGAGAAATGTCTAGATTTTTACTAGCCTTTAAAACAGCTGTTGCCCAGTCCGATGGACCCTGCTCAATTCTTTTTGACGAGATTGATTCTGGTGTTAGTGGCCGTATCAGTTTGGCAGTAGCCAATCTTCTTAAAGAAATGTCTTTAAAAAGACAAGTTTTCTGTGTCACCCATCAGCCAATTATTGCAGCGTCAGCAGACCATCATTTTTCTGTCAGCAAATTTGTAAAGGATGGGATTACTCGATCTAAAGTTGTTGAGCTCTCTGCTTTTGTTGACCGTCAAATAGAGTTGGCTGAGCTTGCTGGTGGCGATTTGATTGAGGCTAAAGCCTATGCTGCAAGTTTGTTAGAGAAACAAGCCGCTTGATTTGATATCTATCAAAATTATTTTCCTTACTACTTTTTAGGGGTTTTTACTCGCTATTGAAACATTACCAACCAGACATTCAAAAACTATGACAGAAGAATTCCTTTATGACTCAATAAAAATTAGAGGTGCCCGACAGCACAATTTGAAAAATATTAATCTCAACTTTCCAAGGAATACTTTGGTTGTTTTTACAGGTGTTAGTGGTAGTGGAAAGAGCTCTTTGGCTTTTGATACGATTTTTGCAGAAGGTCAGCGAAGGTATGTTGAAAGTTTGTCTGCTTATGCCAGACAATTTTTAGGTCAAGTTGATAAGCCTGATGTAGATGCAATTGAGGGATTATCACCAGCAATATCAATAGATCAAAAATCAACAAGTCATAATCCTCGATCAACTGTTGGAACTGTTACTGAAATACAGGATTATTTGCGTTTGCTTTTCGGTAGAGCAGGTAAACCCCATTGCCCTAAATGTGAAAGACCAATAAGTCCTCAAACAATTGATGAAATGGTTGATCAGATTGTCAAGTTGCCAGAAGGTACTAGGTATCAACTTTTGGCACCTGTAGTTCGGGGTAAAAAAGGTACCCATTCAAAACTTTTACAAGGACTTGCTTCAGAGGGTTTTGTTAGAGTTCGAATTAACAATG
>CETG01038688.1_pt1 | contig 12513 bp, 14 predicted proteins | sample 361471 | NCBI WGS metagenome assembly CETG01 (sample SAMEA2622696, study PRJEB7988) | marine metagenome | isolation source: saline water (ENVO:00002010), including | reverse complement strand
ATAAACACTTCTATTGATGGAATTCAAATACTAGAAGCATTGATTTCATGAGTACAATTTTTCATTAAATAAGGTGGGAACGACTAGGTTCCCACCTTTAGTCTTCTTTTCTTTTATTTAGTAAGTGTAGCCAGCAACAAATAGAGCTTCATCAGAAGAAGGTTGAGAACCTGCTACGTAAGACCCTTTTGATGCTTCGGAGTTTGCTTGAGCTCTTGCTGAAAGTGCTTTCTGACCAGCTTCAGTATTAGATCCACCCCAAGCTTTTAGGCATGAGTGCTGTAGCGCTCTTCCATATGAGAAAGAGACATTCCACTTCGCTCTGCGCTCAATTTTGTTCATAAGATTGAGGTATACAGAAGCAGCTTCTTCACTGAGACCTCCAGAAAGGAAAACAATACCTGGAACACTTGCAGGTACTGATCTTTCCATTGTCCTGATTGTCATTTCAGCAACTTTTTGTGGATCTGCCTTAGGAGTGAAATCTGCTCCTGGGACTGTCATAGAAGGCTTTAAGAGTGTTCCTTCTAAGAGGACACCATTCTCTTGACAAGCTTTGTATACAGTTTTGATTACTTCTTCTTGAACTTGAGCCGTTTTATTTATGTCATGCGCTCCATCCATTAAGATTTCAGGCTCAATAATCGGAACTAGTCCTGATTCTTGTACTGATCTTGCATAGCGAGCTAAACCCCATGCATTTTCTTTTATAGAGAGATTTGAAGGACATCCATCTTCAGTTATTTGAAGAACAGCTCTCCACTTGGCAAATCTTGCTCCCTGTTCATAATAATCAGCGGCTCTTTCAACTAGACCATCAAGACCAGAGCAAAAAGTTTCTACATCGTGTCCACCCGATAGTGGGCGAAGACCTTTGTCAACTTTTATTCCAGGAATTATTCCTAGCTTTTCAAGTTTTTTTACCATAGGCTCTCCGTCTGGATGATCTTGGAAGAGAGTCTCTTCAAACAAAATTGCACCACTTATATATTCACCTAATCCTTCAGTGGTGAATAGCATTCCTCTATAAGCCTTGCGATTGTCTTCTGTATTTTCAACATTGATCGAGGCAAGTCTTTTGCCGACAGTTTTAGTTGATTCATCAACTGCAAGGATACCTTTACCAGGACGGGCTATTGCAGCAGCTGTTTTCTTAAGCTCTTCTGCGTAGTAACTAAGGGCCATTTTGCCAGAAAAATTTCCTTAAGATTTTTCCATAAAAGAGCTCATTTACGTGTAACAATTAATACTTCGCATTGTTATTCTCAAGATGGTTGTATTTTTTACCATTACCTAAATCCCTAGAAGGCTTTGTTACTAGTCAATTAGCGGTATTTGCTTTTTTGAAATTATTTCTAATTAAAACTTTCTTATTGACCCGATTCTCCATATTCTTTGATTTTGTCACATACCTTCTGACTTTCTACAGCTTCCCCTAATCCTGGAATTATTGGGGTTCCATGATTTATTGAATCTCCCCACCAGTTTTGAATCCTTGCTACAGGGGCAACTCTTCCATCTGTCCATGTTCTTGTAAAGATCAAATCATCGTCTGGTGTGATATTTCGTAGTGGGGCATTGTTTTCTGAAAGCCAAAGGTTAAAGCCATGTACGTAGTCCTTTTGATTATCACTTCCAAGAATTAATGTGCCTCTACTGCCATAAATTTCTATCCAGCAACCTCTGCCATTTTTTGAGATCGAAGATATTGAGACTTGAGCAGGAATTTTTTCATTCGTTTCATGAGAAATAAGTTCTAATTGAGAAAGGGATATATCTTCACTGGTTACTTTTTTGAGAACATTATTTTTTGCGCAAAATCTTTCATTAATTGATGTTGATTGAAGAGAGTTAACCATTATAGGTTTCCCAATCAACCAATTGAGAGTATCAAACGCATGAGTGCCGAGGGCTCCTATTACTCCTCCTCCTTGATTTTTATCTGAGTACCAGTTCCACTTTCTAGATGAGTCAGATCTACTACTCATAATCCAATCAAATTTTGTTAGCCATATTTTCCCAAGTAATTCGTTTGCAATGATACGTTTTGCTTGCATAAAAAGTGGCACTGCTCGATATTCAAAGTCAACAGCAACAATCGAACGATATCTAATTGATAATCTCTGTAGTTCTTCAATTTCGATGTGATTGAGACCTACTGGTTTTTCTAATAGAAGATGTTTTCCGGCTTTAATAGCTTCTTTTGCTAGTTCGAATCTAGGTTTAGGAGGAGTAGCAATAATAATTGCTTGAATACTGCTATCGTTCAATAATTCATCCCATCTATGAAAAGGAATTAAATTATATTTCTGGCTGCATATCGCGACTCTTTCAGGGTTTGGATGCCAAAGAGCTTTAAGATTAAATTGATCATTAGACTTAATAGCAGGAATATGAACTGATTCCCCGAATCCAAGTCCTGCTATTGCTACTCCTATTTTACTTTTGCTTTGCATTTAATTAATTTGATTGACAAACCTGATCAATAACTCCATCTATAAGTTTATCTCCATCTGATCTAAGCCAATTAGAATTTTTATTATATTTACCATTAATTGAAATATCTTTATACTGGTTATTTGAACAATCAATATCCATAATGAAGAGAATATCTTTGTTTCTAGCTATAGATATAGGTTGGTATCTTGTAAAAACTCTATAAGAATCGTCGTTATTATGCTTCAGTGTTGATTTTTCCCACCATTGACGTCCATATTGACTTGAAGGAACTTCCTCCCAGTCTAATTCTTTAGCATTAACATAATCGGAAGAAGATATATTGAAGAATTTATTAATTAAAATTAGAAATAACAAAATAAAAGTAACTAGTTTAATAGGTGATTTCATTTGTCTGATCAACATTTAATTTAGTGGTTTGTTACCATGTAATCTTAATATTTTTCCCAATGTCTCTCGAAGTTGAGTTCTTGGAACAATAGTGTCAACAAAACCATGTGATTGTAGATATTCGGCTGTTTGAAAATTTTCTGGAAGTTTTTCTCGCAATGTTTGTTCAATAACTCTCCTTCCTGCGAATCCAATAAGTGCTTTTGGTTCGGCAAGTATCAAATCACCAAGCATTGCAAAACTTGCTGTTACACCACCTGTAGTTGGATGGGTAAGTAAGGGCATATAAATTAGCTCTGCTTCTCTATGTCTTTCAAGAGCTCCTGAAATCTTTGCCATTTGCATAAGACTGAGCATTCCTTCCTGCATACGAGCCCCGCCAGAAGCACAAACAATTAATAAGGGTAACTTTTCCGAAGTTGCTTTTTCGATCAATCTTGTGATTTTTTCTCCAACTACAGAGCCCATGGAACCCCCCATGAATCGGAAGTCCATTACGCCTAACGCAAGAGGGATATTTTCAACATTACAAACACCTGTAATCACTCCATCCTTCATTCCTGTACTTGATTGACTTTCTCTCAATCGATCAGCATATGATCTTCTATCTTTGAATCCCAAAGGATCAATAGGACTAAGATCATTGTTTATGGAATTAAACGTATTAGGGTCAGCTATTAACTTTATTCTTTCTTTGCTATCAATACGATTATGATGACCACAGTTTTTGCATACACTTGAATTCTCAGCAAGATCTTTTCTGTATACAACTTGCCCACACTCTGGACATTTTCCCCATAAGCCATCTTCTTCATTTGTTTCTTGAATAACCTTCCCTACGAATTGACCTTTTCTTCGATCTGCGAACCAGTCAAATAAAGACACGGCAATAAATCATTCTTTATATATTAAAAGCCCCAAAGGGACATCCAGCTTTCAATCCACCAGTCTTCACTTAATACCCATACACTAAAAATAGATACAGAGATAAAAGGAGCAAAAGGTATGGGGTGAAATTTCCCTTTATTATAATTAAATAATTTATCAAATATGCTGAAAATTGCGGCACTTATAAAGGAGAGCATAAAGACTATAAATATCGGTCTTAATCCAAGCCAAGCTGCTCCTAGAGAAAATAGTTTTGCATCACCAATGCCCAGGCAATTTCTTTTAGTTAAAAATTTGGAAATTATTTTTACACTAATCATTATTAATAAAATAACAATAGATGCAAATATATTTTCTTGAAGCATGTATGAAACTTCTATAAAATTCTTATAAAAGATATTAGAGAGAACATAAATATAACCAGTTAACAAGCCAATAATAGATAAATTTTCTGGAATTATCTTTTCTTTAACGTCAATAAAGGAGATTAAAGAAAGAATAACTATGAGGACTAAAGTAAATAAAGTTCTAATTATAATTGAGCTATCGATAGTCTTTTCTATTAAGATACTTTCTTCTTGTCTTCAATCATCTTATGAATAATTGGAGTAAGAATTAGCTCCATTGCAAATCCCATCTTCCCACCATTTACTACAATACTTGTAGGGCTAGACATAAAAGAATCATGAATCATTCCTAATAAATGTTGAAAATCTAGGCCCCATTTCTCTCTAGCACCCTTACGAAAATGAATAATTACAAAACTTTCATCTGGTGTAGGAATGTTTCTACAAATGAATGGATTTGAAGTATCAATTGTTGGAACTCGCTGGAAATTTATATCTGTCCGACTGAATTGTGGACATATATGATTTATATAATCTGGCATTCTTCGCAGAATTGTGTCCACAATTGCTTCTGCTGAATAACCTCTTTCTGCATTATCTCTATGTATTTTTTGAATCCACTCAAGGTTTGTTATTGGAACTACTCCTACTAGTAAATCAGCTAATGAAGCGACGTCATAACCCTCTCCTTCTACGCCGCCATGAAGACCTTCATAAAAAAGTACATCTGTTCCAGTTGGGATGTCTTCCCATGGAGTAAATTCACCAGCTCCAAGATCAGTTCCTAGTCGAGAATTATGTTCATCTGCCTCTTCTTGACTATGCAAGTAATAACGTTTTTGGCCAGTGCCTGTTTGGCCATATGTCCGGAATAGTTCTTCAAGTTTGTCAAATAAATTTGCTTCAGGACCGAAGTGTGAAAAGTTTTCACCCTTTGCCAGGGCTTCTGCCATTGCCTTTTTCATTGGCATTCGTTCAAAACGGTGATAACTATCGCCTTCAACAACTGCTGGAATTATTTCTTCTCTAGCAAAGATGTGCTCAAAGGCTCTTTTGACTGTGCTTGTTCCAGCACCTGATGAACCTGTGACTGCTACGACTGGGTGTGTCTTCGACATTTATGATTATTTGAATAAACCATGCGATTTTGGCAGGTCAAGAGACCGAAATCTTCATAAATGTGAACAGAGTTTGTATTTGTGAATGTAAGTAAGTTATCTCAAGGCCTTTAGAACTTCTTGTCCCATGTCACTACAACTGACATTTTGCAAAGAATTAGAAGCTAAATCAGCTGTTCTAAAACCCTTTAAAAGAACTATTTCAATGGCATTCTCAATATCTTCTGCGGCTTTGAATTCTTTTAACCCCACTCTAAGCATCATTGCTGCAGAGAGAATCATTGCAATTGGATTTGCTTTACCTTGGCCAGCTATATCAGGTGCTGAACCATGTACAGGTTCAAATAATCCTGGTCCATCTTTGCTAAGTGATGCTGATGGAAGCATTCCAATCGATCCTGTAAGCATTGCTGCTTCATCGCTAAGAATGTCCCCGAAGAGATTTCCTGTCAATATCACATCAAATTGACTTGGTTCTTTAACTAATTGCATTGCAGCGTTATCTACATATAAATGAGACAATTCTATTTCTGGATATTTTTCAGACATCAAATTTACTTTTTCTCTCCATAGCTGGCTGACATCAAGAACATTTGCTTTATCTACTGAGCAAATTCTTTTTTTTCTATCAAGGGCAAGTTCAAAGGCAATTTTAGCAATATTATCTATTTCTTGATCTGTATAACTCATAGTATTAAATGCTTTTTCAGAATCTTTGATTTTTATTCTTCCTTTGGGCTCTCCAAAGTAAATACCGCCAGTCAACTCTCTGACGACCATAAGGTCTACATCCTTAATTATTTCTGCTTTTAGACTGCTTGATTCAATTAAAGAATCAATTATTTTTACAGGTCTAATGTTTGCAAAAAGTTTGAGCCCTGAGCGTAATTGAAGTAAGCCTGTCTCTGGTCTCTTTTCCCTTGGCAATGAATCATATATTGGATCACCTATAGCAGCCATAAGAACTGCATCTGACTCCTTGCAGGCATTTAGTGTTTTTTCTGGAAGAGGAATTCCAGTTTGTTTTATAGCGCTTCCCCCAATTAAATATTTTTCATAATTCAACTTAAATGAATATTTTTTACCAATTTGTTCAAGTATTTTTATTGTTACATCAGTTATTTCTGGCCCTATGCCATCTCCAGGTAACAGTGTGATGTTGTATTCATTCATATTTGGAATTTGATGATGGTAGTTTTTCTTAATCTATTTCGAATTTAGTAGATGCAGTTGTCGAATTGATTTAGCTATTTCTGGAAGTTTTTTGAAATTCGCATAACATCTAAGCCAAAGTTTGTTAGGCATTGCAGGAAAACCACTTATTACTGATCCTTCCTTAATATCGGTATGAATTCCACACTTTGAACTGGCAATTACTCTATCTCCTACTTGAGCTCTATTAGCAACCCCAACTTGACCTGCAAGAATTACTGAATTACCAATATTTGCTCCTCCTGCTATCCCTACTTGAGATGCCATTGCGCATCCTTTACCAATGCTTACACCATGTCCGACTTGAACAAGGTTATCAATTTTTGTTCCAGCACCTATCGAAGTTAGGCCTACTGAAGGTCTATCTATAGTGGTATTACATCCAATCTCTACATCGTTATCAATAATTACTGAACCTGTTTGGGGCATCTTGACCCAACCTTTTTTAGTAGGAACAAAACCAAATCCTTCTGAGCCAATTACAGAATTAGAGTGAATTATACATTGGTTAGCAATTGAAGTTTTAGGATGAATAACGCAATTTGCATGTAATTCATTATTGCTTCCTATCTTTACATTATCGTAAATAACTACACCAGCATGAATAATACTAAAATCGCCAATTTGACTATTATCCCCTATAAATGTATTAGGACCAATAGTTATACTTTTCCCAAGGATAACGTTATTACCAATAACAGCTGTTGGATGTATACCAGGAATTGGCTTAATTTTAGGATTAAGTAATTCTAGAGTTTCTGCAAATGCTAATCTAGGATCTTCAAATATAGCCCATGAAAAGTTTAAAGTACTTGCGATAAGTTTTAGCTTTTGTTCATCCGGGAGTAAAATTGCTGAAGCTTTTGTCTTATTTATTTCTTTAGCAAGATAACTTCCTTGTTCTAAAAAAGATATTTCATTCGATTGAGCCTTGTCTAAAGAAGCTCCATTTATTATTTCTATATTGTCTTTAATTTTATAACTTTTAAGATTTCCCTTACCCTGTTTTAGCGAATTGATTAATTGACTAATAAGCATTTTTTTAGATTGATTTGTGGATAGATAAAATTTATTGGTGTTTTATTTCAAGCTTCCTGTTAATACAAGGACATCTCTGTGAATAACCACAGGATATTTATATGATGATAGTTGTTTTTCAAGTTCAGTACTTATTTGTTCACTACTAAATGAAGATATGCCTCGACCTATTTCTTGATTATAGGGATTTAATATTTTAACTGGCTGGTTAGCACAGAAGTTACCTTCGATTTTTTTTATACCTACCAATAAAAGTGAGGCACCTTTCTTTTGAATAGCATTACAGGCTCCCAGATCTAAATATATTGAACCTACCGGCTTTAATGCATTTGCTAACCAACTCTTTCTATTGCCAATGGGGTTTGGATTTGGATGGAAGACAGTACCTCCACGGGAACCTTTAAGAATAGAATCTAGAATCATGGGATCTCTTCCGTCTGAAAGTTGAACCTTAATGCCCCTTTCTGTAGCTATTTTAGCGGCTATTAGTTTGGTTTTGATACCACCAGTTCCCCATTCAGTTCTTTGAATGGAATCTAATTCCAAATTCTGAATTTGTTCTGGATAATGAATATCAGTTATTGGCTTGGCGGATTTATTTGTTTTTGGATCGCTTGAATAAAGTTTATCAATATCAGTAAGTAAAATTAATTGGTCAGCAGAAATAGCTCCTGCTACTAGTGCAGATAAAGTATCATTATCTCCATATTTCAATTCTTCATTAGCGATCGTATCATTTTCATTAACTATTGGAATAACATTCCACTCTAAAAGTTTTTCAATAGTTTTTGATGCATTTTTGTAAGATTCTCTTGTGCTAAGTTCTGATCGAGTTAAAAGTACTTGAGCAACATTATATCCATACTTATTCATTGATTTTTTATAAAGACTCATTAAATGTCCTTGGCCTACTGCAGCAGCAGCCTGAAGAGATACTATTTCTGATGGACGTTCACTAAGGGAGAGTTGCCTACAACCAAGTCCAACAGCTCCACTTGAAACGATAATTAATTTGTTACCCTCATTTTTTGATGAGGCAATACATTCACAATACTTATCTATTACTTCTGCTGTTGAGAGTGAATTAGACCCTCTTAAAAGACTTGTCCCAATTTTTATAACCCATATTGACATTTTAATTAATTCTCAAAAGCTTTGAGATAGATTTTTCTAAATTTTGCATGAGATTTTGTTCGCATGTTGTTCCATCTGCTTTTAATGGCCTCACTAAGATTGTGTATAGTCCCAATCTATTGCCAATTAAGATATCTGTAAATAATCTATCACCAACGATAGCAATATCAGAATATTTATAATTCATATTATTGATTATTTTTAGAGTTGCTTTCTTAAATGGCTTTGAGGCTCTATATGTATAGTTTAGATCTAATTCATTTGCGATTGATTTAACTCTATGCTTAGAAGGATTATTACTTAGTAAATGAAGATTAAATTCCGTTTTTGCTAGATTAATCCATTCTTTTACCTTTCTACTTAATTTTTTTTTATTACGCGGAAGCAATGTGCCATCAACATCAATTAGCAGTAATTTGATTTGATTATTCCTCAAATGTTTGAATTCTATTGTATTTATACCAGCATTTACTTCTAGGCTAGGCTTCAACCAACGTTTTTCCATTATTCAGGCAGGCCTCGTTCTTCTAGTTCCTTTTCAATTTGTTTTTGTATTTTGTCAAATTCCTCGCCCTCAATAAGAGTCGCAGAATTTCCAGTTATTTTGCCGACAATGAAAAATGGATCTAATGGGATATAAAGTCCATATTCTTCTTCTTCTACTTTAAAACTCACAAGTAATTCATAGGTTTCAGACTCGTCATTACTTTCGTCTTCTTCTTCTAATTCTTCTGGGTCTGGTTCTTCAAGTTCTCCTGAAACTGTAAGAGTTAATGCTGATCTTATAAGTCTCAAATCATATTCTTGTAGAACAACATCGGCAACTTGAAGTATTGGTTCGCTTTTGTCAATTGTTTCGATTAGTTCGGGATCGTTACCGTCAAGTAATCTAAATAATGATACTGGTGTATCTACTGGAGTTAATAGAGCATATTCAAGTCCTTCTATTGGAACAATTTGCTCTAGGAAGCATAGTAGATCACTACCTTTACTATCTTGAACTAAGAGAGTAGGAACTTGTCCATTATTATTTGATTCTGAATAAGACATTGACTAGATTTTCATCCTTTGAATAAATTTAAGCTTTAATTTAAATCTTTTAGTGAAATTAGGAAATTGAATGTTACTTATTAAGATCAGGTCCTTCATTTAACCATTGCTCTAAGAGTAGAGCGGCTGCTTCACTATCTATTTTTCCAGATCGATCGTTTTTTAGATTTAGATTCTCTTTTGCTTGCCATGTAGAGGAATGCTCATTAACCCAAGCTATTGGTAGTGAGAGTGATGTGGAAAGTTTGCGAGCGAATTTCCTGCAGAAGATAGATTGATTTGTTTCTTTTCCTTTTATGTTTAAGGGAAGTCCCACAATAAGACCTTTGACGTCTCTTTCAAGACAGTGCGCCATGATTTCTTTCAAATCACTCTGATAATCCCTTCTGAATATTGCTGGCAATCTTGTTATTGAAATACCTAATGGATCACAACCAGCTAAACCAATTCTTCTTTTACCAATATCAAGGCTTAATACTGACATTGGGATAGGTTTATGCACAGTCTCTATTTTGCATAAAGGATTGGAGTAGGTCTAGGTAAAGGTTCTTGACTTGGTTTTAAACCATTTAAAATTGATTTTAATGAATTTTTCCTATTAGTTAATTGTGTATTTATATTCCTTTTCAAAATGCTTCTACCTAAAATAACTATTTCAGATTGTTGTTGCCAATTAATTATTGCAAGTAGATTGGTCAATTCTTTATCATCTGAACTTGTTTCCACTGAAATGTAAGGTTGTTTCTGTTTGAGATCACATAGAGTTTTAGGCAAGACTTTTTCAAGTCTTGAATCCCAGGCTAAATCTCTAACAAGTTCTAAAGATAAAGGATCTTCTGCACATAATGGCGTTATTAATCCTAAAATAGTTTTAGTAGAATCAGTTGTTTTATTAATAAGAATTCCATTAGTGGGTTGATTCTTATCAAGTAAATCAAGCCACTGAATATCCAGTAGCTCCCTTAATTGTACAGACTCAGAAGATTTTTTTAGTTGAAATAATGATTTTGCGTTTGCCTTAGATAAGTTTTCCCAATAAATGTTCTTTGGATATACGTGCTTTTCTATTTCTTCGATTCTTATTAATTTATATTGCCATAATTTCAATTTTTTTAATGGCTGAAAACCTAGTTCTCTGCAAACAGAAAGCTGGTCCATATTAATTGCTGGTACTCTAACTACCCAGTTTTTTGCTATGCTATTTTCTAATTCAATAGCTTTTCTTAGAAGCTTTTTACAAATATCTCTTTTGGAAGTTTTTTGTGGTTCTTTTATAAATTCAGGAAAGGATATTGCCCAACATGAACCTCTCCTATTATTAGGTTGGAATACAACTAGAGCAATAAGATCTTCATTTTCTAAAGCTACTAAGCACTTGGGCTGTCTGGAGGGTACTAATCCTTGAAGTTTTCCTTCAGCTTCAGCAAGCCAAGTTTTTAATAACATTATTTGCATCCACCCTATTCGTTTTGTTTGAGTACTAAGAGCAAGCATTGGAAGATGCTTTGCTTGCAAGGCTTCGACTTTCAGACTTTCGTGGTTTTGCTTTTGGTGCAAATTAACTTATTAAACCGTTAATACAAATCTAACTAAGAGTAGTTAATTTTGCTCTTTATTAGAAGATCTTATTAAAACTAATGGGGTATGCTCGTTTGCATTACCTGCTGGGTTACTCTTTAGTACGCTAGTTAGTAGATTCCTGATTTTTGGATTATTGCATTGAAGTATTTTCACTTTTCCTAAATCATTTACATCAACTATAGCTATATCTATTCCTAGAAGATTAGAGGACTTATTACAAAATTCTTTTTGAGAATTTGGTCCTAAAACTATTGTTTGATCATATGGGGGAGTTGTACCAGTAATATCATCAATAAGTCTGGCTTGTTCTCCAGCTAATCTATAAAAAATTCCTTTTATACCAATTAATTTAGAAATACCACCAATAAACCAAGAGAATAATGATCTTGTTGGCCCTATTAAATCAATTAAAGATTGCATGCCGTATGCTGTAGCTAAGCTACTTGTAGGGTGAAAGTTTCGACATAAAAGTTTTGCTAGTGGTGATAACTTTATAGAGTTTGGTATAACATATCTACCTTGCATTATTGCTAAGGGTGTTTCTCCAATTGCTAAAATATCTCCTGGTTGAATAATTTCTGAGCAATAATTAGAAATAACATCGTAAGGGTTATCTAGCATTCCTAAAATGTGAGTTTTTATAGGTATTAATAATATTTTCTTGTTTAAATAATAGGCTTTGTTTTGAATATTAGGGATTCTGGGCTTTGAAATAGGGACGACAAAACCATTATATTGTTTTGTTTTACCAAATGGACCATAATTGGACCAAATTACATTTATCCATAAAGATTCTAAATCATTCTCAGATATATCATCATCTAAATTAGGAAAGCTCAATTCTATATTTATTCTTGTAGACTTTTTACTTTTAACAATATAAGCTTCCCAGTAATCATCTTTTCTACAATTAATATCGGGGTGTTCTGGAATTATTTTTATATTAACCTTAGAATTGTCTACAAATCTATTGGATAATAAAGTTGGATTTATTTTAAAGGAAGGAATCATCACCTCCATTCTTTTATGACGATTATGTACTTCTATATAACCGTTTGCTTTAAGAGAACCAGGTTTAAATGAAACTTGCCAGTCTTTTGGAATTAACCTTAATGGAGATTTCGGCTTTGTTAAGTGTATTATCTCAAAATAAATAAATATCAATACTGTAATCGATAATAAATAAATAAATAACATAAAAATATCTATAGGAATTTGAAGGCTAACTATAAAATAACTTGAAATTGATTTTCTGCTTTCAATATGTTAAATGTATTAAGAATACAATAAATAAATTT
>CETG01184743.1_pt1 | contig 12514 bp, 11 predicted proteins | sample 361471 | NCBI WGS metagenome assembly CETG01 (sample SAMEA2622696, study PRJEB7988) | marine metagenome | isolation source: saline water (ENVO:00002010), including | reverse complement strand
AACCCGAAGGTCGGAAGTTCAAATCTTCTCCCCGCCACCAACTAAAACGCCAGTCTATGACTGGCTTTTTTTGTGTCTATAATTAGGATTACAGCTATAACTGGGTTGGTCATTTAGGGACGTCAAATCCCAGTAAAATCCGTCCTTGGTTGCTTACTGTACACGACTTATGTACAGAACGTAGCAGGTGCAATAGTGCTGACAAGTTTTTTTACCACCATTGGTGGTGTTAGAAAATTAGTTTCATCAGTACTGTTATTAAATAGACTTAATAAGTCTTGCTATACCTTATTAATAAACATTTCGTATACGTATACAGTGTCACTATCACTTGGGACAGTTACAGTTCCTACGATTAAATCAGGAGTAAGGTTAATCTATTGGATTACGAGGAAAGAAATCTTAAACTCTAGGAGAGAAAACTTTCTGTACCCTAAAGAATGACCAAGAGCAATGCAGCTCAATTATATAATCAAGAATCTTTGAGGAAATCCTTCATTAATATCTTTTTGAGCAGTAAGACCTCTTTCATGTAAAAACTTACTTTTGGATAAATTAATTTAGGAGCTATTTATGATAGAGAAAAGCTTTATTAGGTTATTAAACTATAAATTTTCTTTAACTTGACTATTCATTAAATACTTTTTGGCTCTGAACAAAAAATATTGTGGTGAAAGCAAAGTAAATATAATAAATTTAACTAGGAATGGAAGTTTCTTTTGTTTCCGTAAAACAAATACTGCTAGCCCTATTCGTTTCTTAATTATATTAGTAAAAGATTTATATTCATAAAAACTAAGTTTTGAAACATTTTTGACTTTATCAATTAATTCGAAATTCAACTCAATTAATTCTGAGATATTACCATTTCTAAAAAGAGAAGAAATGGGAACATCCCTTCTATATAAAGCTGCTAATTTACTAGATTTATATTCATTGTTTAAAAAATAATTTATAGAATCTTCTTGAATTTGACTAGCAATTCTTTTCTGTGTTTTGAAGTATTGATTAGATTGTTGTTTTTTATGCATTCTAACATTCAGATGAAAATCTTGACAAATAATTGCATTCTTTCTCTCTAGAATTAATCTTGCTGTTACATCATAATCTTCCGCTCTTCGATAATCGTCCCTAAAGCCTCCTGTTTTCTTCAGTACACTTACTCTGCAGGCCAATGATGGATGCCAAATTGGGCATAAGCCTAACAAGATGGGTGCTAATAATTGGCCGTAATTGTTAATATTCTTTCTGACAGAAGTTATCCTCTTTCCTTGTTCATTGATAATATGCTCCCATGAGCAGAGAAAATCTATGTTTTCATTATAGAAAATTTCAATTGCTTGCTCCCGAACTCTTGAGGGGAGAGAAACATCGTCTTGGTCCATCCTTATGAGAAGAGGAGTCTTAATAATTTCAAGCGCCTTATTAAAAGAATTTGAAACGCCGATATTCTGATCATTTCTGATTAAAGTAATCCTTTTATCCGACAGTGATTGTAAAAAATGATATGAATCATCGGTACTACAGTCATCTATTATTAAATATCTAAATTGATGTACATCTTGAGAAAGGATACTTTGTACGGACTCTTTTAAATATGGCATTCCATTGTATACAAGAGTTAAGACAGTTACAGTATCTTTTGGAAAAAGCAAAGTGCTTAAAATAAGTTTAATGAAATTATAACTAATCAGAAGCATTTAAGATAAATGACTTCCAAGGTCTTCAAGTTTTTATTACAACTGTCTATAGTTCTCTTTTTAGATATTAAAAATTATAGCTATATATTTAATGTCTTACATACTCTATATTGATCTTATGAACAGGAAGTTTAATCAACTTATTTGCTAAAGATAATGTAGTTACTTGATCATACGTTGCAATACTCAAATCAAGTGTTTTTGATATAAATTGGTTAAAAGGTATATTTTTATTTGTTGATTTGACTAAAATCTCATGAGCTAAATTATTTTTTTTAATAAAATTTAAAAAATACTTTTCTATACCTCTCTGAAAAACCCTACAACTCATCACAAAGCTAGTAATTTTTTTTTCTTGAGAGATTACACATGCTATTACTAATCCATGCTTTACAGATGAATCAGTAAGAGTAGCTGTTATTAAATTTGAATTCTGTTCTAAATTTTCAATATTTATTCCATTTGCATTAAATTGTGATGTCTTGTTTATCAATTGTATTGCCCTTTCTTTTTCAGTTTCAGCTGGATTTAATGATATTTTTAATGTCATGTTTAAACTATTTAAATAATTTGTTAACTTATTTTGATCATAATTAATCTCCAAAGTATTTAAATTCTCTTTAAAATCAAGCATACTTGCATATGCAACTCGTCTATTTCTATCCTCTTCTGTTAATAATTTTGATCCAAAAAGTAAATGCAGGTTAGTTAATAAAGAAATAAACAATGATTCATCTGTTGAGAAGGAAAAAGTCTTGATATCAGGAATTGCTTCTTTTACTTCGTTTATTTCAATATCATTGTCGTCTATAAAAACAGCATCCGATGAGTTTAGATTTAATTTAGATAAACAGTTTAAAATCATCTTAGATTTTGATCCATAGGAGCATAAAATTGATGTTATTAGATTACTTTCAAAACCATAAATGCCTCTTTTAAAAGATTCCTCAATATAAGACATATCATTTCTGCTAATTGCAATTATTAAAATACCTTCCAAAGCAAGCCTTCTTAAGAATAATCTGTAATGAAGATGTAATTGGCTATGTTCAACATCTAATGAATTTATGCTTTCTAGTCCATCATCGGCCAAGATACCTGGCCAAAATGTATTGTCTAAGTCAGTAAATATAACTTTAAATCTTTTTCCTTCTCTTTTGTAAAAATATATTTTCTTATCTAAATCAAAATGTATTGCTTTAGATAGATTTTCCAATGAGCTTTGCTTAAAAGGGTTTCCTATCTTAATAAAAGATGAAAATGAAAAGCTTTCATTGCCGTGAATATTACAATTAAATTTATTGGAACTAGATATTAAATAGCTTTTTACTGAATCAATCTTATCTGTGTCAAGTTGGTGGAATGGCAAAGGGAAATCAAAATAATGTATAGCCACTTTCTCAATGCTACCTATACTTAAAAAGAAATTATCTGTATCTATTAAAAATTGATCATAGGACAAATAATTAACTGATGAATTTTGCCTCCAACTTGATAAAGTAGAAAAATCCCATGGAAATAATAATATTAAGGGAAAAGTATTCTCGTCCTCAAGATAAGAGTTTAGTGATTGCCTTAACGTTCCAAACTCTATAGATCTATATATATATTTAGCTTTAGAAATATTTGCATAAGCATTTAAATACACAGAAATATTATGGTTATTTACTGAAGAAAATAAAACAACTGATTTACTAATTGATTCATCTCTTGAGTGCTGATTGGCATGTTTTAGAGCAGTTATAAACTTCATTTGTTAAGGTGATGCTGAGTTACTAAGTTCAATCGAAGTTCCACTAATAAGATTTGAAGGTGCTTCTATGATCCAATTAATAAATGAAGCAATTTCATGCATACTTGCTAATTCTCTCCTTGGATATCGTGATTTATTTACTGCAATTGAAAATTTAGATGGGTTCTGATTCATTCCCTCAGGGATCCAATCAGGGATAACAGTAATCACAGATTTATTTAATTCTGCAAATTCAAATGTAAGTATCTTCGACAAAGTTGGTAATAAGCCTTTTGCTAATGAATAATAAGGAGTATTCCAATTATGTCTACCAGCAAAAGAATAGCTTGAACCTAAAAGGATCAATTTTGAATTTTCAGATCCTTTTATTCTAAGTATTTTTGACAGAGCAATTACATCAAGCATAGGTTGCGATAATTGATTTTCAAGGTTGGTTTTAGTCTGACTATCTTCGCTTAATTTAATTTGTAATGGCGTTGGCCAGGCGCAATGAATTATAGCTTTCAATTTAGGTAATTGATGTGATAACAATTCATTATAATTTCTAATATTGATATCTGCATTTTTACAATCTCTAGAGACAGAGATTAACTTATAATTAGAAAGATCTATCAGAGTTTGGGCTAATTTACCTGATGCCCCTGTTATCAATACATATTCCGATTGATTTAAACTAACTCTATTTTTAGATTCTGTAAGTTCTAATTTTTTTTGCATATCTTTTCTTTCCAATGTAATTTGCTCTTCTCTGTTTGAATATTTATAATCAGCTTTGGCCAATAACTCGTTATTCGAATTATTAAGTATTTCGACCTCAACAAAGCCTTTAATGCTTTCCTTGGCAGAGACAAGAAGTTTAATAGGAGTAAATACTGGTTTTATAAAGTTAATTTTTATATTGTGCAACAAGCAATCATCTCCAGGCAGATACATTCCTGCCATTCTTGAAACAAGTCCACAAAGAAATGCTCCATGCAAAACTGGACGTTCATATCCAAATTTAATTGCATAATCTTTTGAATTATGCAAAGGGTTAAAATCTCCACTTATGCGTGAAAACATAACTCTATCTTTATCCTCTATTTGTACCGTAAAGCTCTCGGTTCTTTCTCTACTATCAATAGTCATGTTTATTTTGACTTTATTTTAATAAGCTCGCATATGAGCTCATATGAAGATACAAGTTCATATTCATCATCATTAAACTCTATATCTAATTCATCTTCTAAAGCAGCAATTATATTAACCCAAGCCATTGAATCCCATTCAGGAGAATCTCCACGCTTAACTGTATATAGTTTTTTTTCTTCTATCTGTAGAATTGTTATCATGATATTTTTAATCTTTTCCTCGATGTCATTATTCATTGATCGTGAAATATTTCTTTTATTATCTTAGCAAGTCATAAGACTTACTCATTTAAAATAAATTAAGCTTAATTGCAAAAATTAGATGTGAACTTGAAGAATATTTTAAAAGTGATGTAATCTAAATATCTTAACAGCTCACATGCAATCTTGGCTTGGGTTGCGCTGGTAGCTCAACAAAACCAAGATTTTTATAGTATGAAACTGCTCCCTTATTACCTTTATGAGCTGTAATTAATATATGGTCATATAGTTTCTTGGAACGTAAAAATATTACAATCTTACTAAAAATATATGGATATATAATGCCTCTAGAATTAGGGATTGTAAAAGTAGGTCCCCACCAAATGTTTTTTTTACCAAATCTTCTGCGATTCATAGGGAGTGAAATCAATGGAGACTTAGCTAAATCATAAAAAATCCAACTATAGTGAATTAAAGTTCCACTTTGTTCACATAGAAAACAATCAATTTCTTCCTCTCCTAATCTTCTAAAATATCTAATATCATAATGATCTTTCATTTTGGGATATAAATCTGCTTTAATAGAACTAAGGTCGTCAGGATGAGCAATACGAATTTCATCATGGTATTTCTTACCAAACTTCAACTTATTTTTATGTAAATCATAAGACATATATACGAGCTCCCATTGTCCATACAGCCTAAAATCTTTATACTTAATGCATCTTACATAAAATTTCTTTAATTTTCTTAAATAATTTTCAAGAACCATATTTACCTCTTTAAAAAATTAAAATAGATGTTTAATTTACAAGATGAACTTTTATTTTAAAAATTATACAAAATTTAAGGCCTAACCAACGATGATATTTAAAACTTATTCAAGTACTAAGGCTAGGTGATGCTAATGCGAGGAAGGAACTTGTCTTTACTTAACCAAGGACATTTTCCTGAGCCTACGAAAACCTTCAATTTATAGTCATTAAATGAGCTTTTAGAGATTATTCTTTATGTTTGCTTAAAATTTTTTTCTACTTCTCCATCCTTTCTTGTACGTTTTTTAAAGAAAAAATCTTAGAACAAAGTAATCCTCTATCAACCAAAAGCTTAGAGATAATCTCTAAGCCTGACGCCAAACAGCTAGAAGCTTACCTTGAATCTGCACTCTCTCGGACTCTAATTCAATTGGTTCATATACTGGATTAGCTGCTTCTAGTCTCACAACTGATGGAGTTACCCACTCAAGTTCTTGATCACCACGAGCTATTGCTTTAGAGACCTCTGCTTCTATCCATCTCATTACAGCCATTGGTCCAGGAACAACTTTGTTCATTGCTCCTCTGACTGCTTGGACTGTTTGAGTTAAATCGTCTTTATCAATCTCTACTCCCTTTTCTTTAAGGGCTTCTCTTATATAAGACCTATTACTAAAAGGTTTAGCGTTATATGGAATCGTCATCACTGTACGTTTAGTACATTTTCGATCCCACAAAGTCCTTAAAAACTCAGGGATATTTGTTCTAGAAATATCAGCTACAACTTTATAAGCATCTTTAGGTTTATCAGATGGAACTACATTCACTAACTCAGCAGTTGATTTATCTCGTGCTAAACCAGCAAGTATCTGTAGACCACTACAAGTTGCATCAGTAGCAACCATTAATCCTGTGGTATTTCTATCTCTTTTAAGTACGCAGTCATAGAACTCATCACAAGCAGCGAGGAACTGCCAAGGTTCTTCAGCACCTTCCCAATCAGGAAGATTATCTATTGGATCAATAGCAACTCGACTGATTAAATTGTGATTATTTTTTGTCCATTCCAAACGCTCAGACATGGTGGCTTTATCTAATCCATAAGTAGTTGCAACTTGGAAAGCCAACCAATCCTCCGCATCCTTATTCATCAAGGATTCTTCACTAAATCTCAGTAAGGATTTACCAAAGTCAGTATCTTGAGGAGTTAAAAAAGCAGGTATGGGATAAGCACGTCCTCGGTAGTCAAAACTCCAAGGTAAATAGAAACTATTTCTATCTCTAAATCTATTAACTGCTTTCATAGTCATGCGTGTTCGACATGATCTACGAAAGGCACTTGCATTGATATTCATTACCTCAGCTGCACCCCTTCGATAACTCTTTCGAGCATCCTTATTTGTTGCTATATCAAATGGCTTAGAAGGTAGAGGTAAATCGATAATTGGAATAAATTTTCCGACGCTAATTTGTCTTTCTTGAAGTACTTCAGCAACATCTGCATTGAATGGATTAATACGGTATCCGACCTTCTGAAGTTTGTTCAAAAAAGCGACAGGTGTTTCTCCCTGTATAGACCCCTTATCGCCACGACGAACCATTGGATATCCACGCATTACCTCATTTAATAGATAACCACCGTGCTTTCCATCCGTTGTCCAATCATTTGGTTCAATCAGCATTGGATAAGCAAGAGGAGCGAAAAGTTCAAAGTCATGCATGACCTGATCCTTGATTGCTAAGAACTCAGGAGTAGGGAGTACATAGTTGACCCTTCTTTTACCTTCAACTCTCATATCTTTGAAGAACCATCCGCTGGTCTCCATCACGCAATCTAATAACCATGCACCTAACTTCACTCGGTTAGCTACACCCCAGGCATCCCATTTCTTCATGTCATACCGATTCATCAAAGTCCTAATCACTGTGATTTTTTGATTAGTTCCTATGGCTTTATGCCAATAGTTATCCTTTAAAACTTTCAGTAATCCAGGAGCTTCTTGCTCAAAAAATCTCATCTGGCATTCATCTTCGACTGCCTTGCCTATTGATTCACATACTTTGACCAGTGCATTGGATCCTTCTTTGCAACTGAAAACCTTATCGAAAGTTAATTTGCAAGCGATTGCACCAGCGGCTAACGGTTCGAGGTCAGCTAAAAATATCTGAATCTCCTTGAAAGATCGTCCAGTTTTGCCACTTTTAATTCGATGGGCGGTGTGTTCTATCCTTTCAACAACTAGGGGAAGCAAAGTATCAATGGAACTAATTCCATAAACGGTGGCTGATGCGTAACTTTTCTCTTCTAAATTTTTCGTGTTGTTTCTCAGCTGTTCCAGTCCTTGTCGTATCTGATCTCGTTCAAGTTCAACTTGCTCTTCAATCTGAGCGGTTGTTGGCAACATAAAAGAAAATAATGTTTGGTATTAAGAAATATTTGGGTTAAAATATTGGTATTAAGAACTTCTCTGTAATCGACTGGTATTACTGGATTCACTAAACTTCTTGTCTTGTAGGGCTCAAAATCCGACGCTTGTTACCTTTATATACATTTCATGTACAGTTACTCTGATAACCTAGTTATACCAAGCTGTTTGGAGTTCTATAGTACGCCTCATAACCCGAAGGTCGGAAGTTCAAATCTTCTCCCCGCCACCAATTAAAAGCCAGTCCATGACTGGCTTTTTTTGTGTCTATAATTAGAATATCTGCTATAAATGCCTTGGTCATTTCGCATAATTAAACCTCAATAAAATCCAGGGTAAGTTGAAAACTGTATACGATTTGTCTTCAGAAAAAATGTTCGGGCTTGAACCCGAATACCTTTGGGCAATGAACCCGAGGAGTAATTAATATCAAAAAAATTAACCAGAATTAGAAATTAGTTCTTTTAGCCACGTCTAGATTACGTCTACACCCAAATACAGACTACAGTCATATCAATGCTTATAAAGGATGACTAGACTTTTAATAACTCGCAGTTCGGAAGTTCAAATCTCTCCACCCCTCCTCCAAATTAACGCCCGTCGTTGACGGTCTTTTTTTGACTTTTAAACAAGACATCGTCAAACCCTGTTTAAATGTTCTGACTAATTTACCGATTCATGTAATTTTAATTTCAGTCATATGAACTAGATATGCTTTATATATCTCATCTTTTTAATAAAACCTTAGTTAAATTCCAACAAGATTTAAAAGCTTTTAACGAGAAAAGTAATAATACCTATTGCAAATAGACTGAATTAGCCGCAATTTAAAAAAAAAAAAAAGACTATTGATGTCATCACTACCACAGCTAATACATTCGACACCACAAGGAGGAACAATTCATAAATATCAGCTAACTGGAGGTAAAAGTAACTTTCTTAGATATTTAGGCTGCTATATGGGGTCTTGTAAATTCTGTAATGACATTGACGAAGCATCTGATTTTGTAAAAAGCAAAGAATCACTCATCGAATAAAAATCGTCCTTACAACACTATGAGCGTGAGCTAGCAAAATTAAAACAAATTAACTTACAATTTGTAATATTTAACTTTAAAAACTATCAATATATATTGAGAGAATGAATTTATAGTTCATATATAAACGATAGTTGTTAAGAAATATGATCCTAGCACCCATTTTAGTTGTAGAGTCAGTTTAATTCGCCAAGAAATTGGCCTAAAATAGCAGTTATGCTATGAGCGACGAAGGTTTAAAAAAAATAAAGAGCATAGAGTTTGCTACTAAAGCAAATTTAGTTACCCCATTGCAGAAGAAAAAAAATATAGACCTTAGAAATAAAACTGCGATTAAACCCTCAAATCAACTTAAAGATTCTATTCTTGGTTGGTATTCAGTTTTAAGTAGTGACTCATTAGAAATAAATAAATTACATTCTTTTTCAATGTATAATGAACCATTAGTAATTTATAAAGATAAAGATTCAAATGTAAGGTGTATAAAAGATTTATGCCCTCATAGAGGGGCTTCATTTATTGGAGGAGAGATTCAAGATGGAGAATTAATATGTCCTTATCATGGAGCGAGATTTTCTTCTAAAGGTGAGTGTACAAATATAGATAGAATAACTTGTAATCATATAGTAGATACCAATTATGATAATTACGCCAAAAAAATTCACCTCTTTCAATATCCTTGTATTGAGAAAAATGGTTATATATATATTTACTATGATGGTAAAGCTAAAACGAATCTCAGTGACTTCGTTATTAAATCTCCACTTGATGAAAACTTACCTGAGACCTATGGTTTTGACATAACACAATATGAACATGAAGAAGTCACTGTAGATTTTAAATGTGACTGGGCAAGAATAATAGAAAACCATCTAGATATTCTTCATATCTTCTGGGTTCATGGAGACACTATTCCAGACAAAGATGTAAGTAGAACAATCATAAAAAGTTTTGATCAAGAGATAATTAGAGAGAGATGTCAAATTGAAAGTAAATACACACATAAAGAAAAAGAAAAAGGTGAATTTATAACAATCAAATTTATTCCACCAGGAAGGGTAATGATATACAAAGGTAACGCAGAATCATCAAGATATGTTCAAGTGCTTGACCATATACCTTTGGCAAATAATAGAGCAAGAGTTATTGTTAGACACTACAGAAAGTTCTTAAAAAATAAATACCTAATCAAATTGATTCTTTTTTCCAAATTGCAAAAACGAATCTTTTACAAGGTTTTTCAAGAGGATTACATGATACTTAGAACACAAACCTTTAATCAACAAATGGGATATATAGAAAAAGACAATATAAAATTACTAGGAGAAGATAAAATGGTCCAGTATTACTGGGATTGGTTACAAAATGCCCTAAATAAGGACAAACCATGGGATCTTCATCCAACAACTTCAACGACCAATACAGTTCATGAAGATACAAAAATGCTTTATCCCCCAGAGAATCCAACATTAGCAGTTAAAAATAACAGAGAGATCAAATTACAATTGCTATTAAGAGCATTAATACCAATTGGTTTATTGCTAATTCTTATTTAAAATATTTTAGTAGCATTTATAATTGACAAAGTCAAATAGAAATAGATGGCTTTATATGAAAAATATAAATGCCAAAATAAATGAAAAACTTATCCTAAAGAATATAAATTTAGAATTATTTTTAGGAGAAAATATTACAATTATTGGCCCAAATGGATCAGGAAAATCAACATTGATAAAATTAATTAATCGATCTATCTATCCAATTGTTCAAAAAAATTCCATATTCCAAATATTCAATAAAGATTTAATTAATATATGGGATATAAGAAGATTTATAGGTTTTGTTAATACAGATATTGAAAAAAGGATAATTAAGCAAAGTGTGGAATCAATAGATGTTGTTTTATCAGGCTTAGACGGGACTATAGGAAGTCCCATGATTGAAACGAAAAACGAATTAAATATAATAAAAGCTCAAAATATTATGGAGATATATGGTATGCAAAATTATTATAATTCATACTTTAATGAATTATCTGATGGTCAACAAAGAAAACTGTTAATTGCTAGATCATTAATCAGCAATCCTAAAATATTAATATTTGATGAACCATTCATAGGTTTAGATATAAAGTCAAAATACTCAATAATTAATACTATAAATAAATTATCCAAAAAATCTATAACTATCGTTTTAGTAACTAATTCATTAGATAATATTAGTAGAAAGAGTGATAGAGTAATCTGTATTAAATCAGGTGAATTATATAAAGATGGAAAACCATCAGATATTTTAAATAGCGACTTAATTAGTAATCTATATGATACTAATGTGGACTTAATTCTATCAAATGGATATTGGAGATCTATTCCAAAATAGTTATCTATAAAAATATTATTAATATAGCTATTATTAATCCAATTATTATTAAATAATGTAATTTAGTTAGTTTTCTTTGAGATAAGGATGATTTCAAAAAACTATAATTAGACTTAGAACCTAATGCAATTCCACAAGAGGAACAGACTAATCTGCCAGCTAGAGATCTATCTGCAAAAAAACTTTTACCGTTGCAATTAGAACATCTTATGGTTTTAATCATTATTTTAAAGTTATATTATTATCAAGAAATGCCAATGGCTTACTCATATTATCAGAGTATCCCAATAAAGCTTTCGATTTGTACTCATAAATAATTTCACCCTCTTCATCTATAAAAAAGGTAGCGCCACGTTGAGTAAGATATTTATTTGACTTAATATATAAATTCCAGTTGCTAAATACTTCTATCATATTCATCAATCTTCTTGTGGCTAATTCAAAAGGTCTCAAATAATTAGGGGGTCCAACTGCCTCAAATAAAGAACCATTGAAATTAATATGTCTGCAGAGTATGATCTTATCTTCATTACTAAAGATATTTTTAGCATTTTTATCACCGAAATATCCTCGCAAAACCTCCCTGATCGTCCCTGGAGAACCTACACCTGCACACATTAGAAGTAAATTTAAGAAATTATTTTGACTAAAGCCTGAAAAATCCTTAAGTGATAGTTGATTATGTAATTCTGAATCATGAATATTTTGAATATATTTTAAAGGGATCTTTGTATATTCAGAAAAATTTTTTTTTGTTTCAGGCGTTCCAATCCCAATAATTTTTAGTTTAATACCCTTTTCAAATATTAATTTTAAATTAGGCCTAAGGGCTTGAGCGTATTCAAAACTGTCAAAATCTCCAAAGACTCCTAATACAACCAATAAAACCTTGTTGCCATTTCCCAACAGATCCTTGAGGTCAAAACCTTCAATATTTAGCTTTTTTAAATCCATTTTTATTTAATTATCCCAAAAAACTAGCTTTTTCAATTGAAAATCATCTAAATCATAGATTGCGCTATATCATAAAAAAAAATTTAAAACGATCATAGTCACAACAATTAAGGTATCAGATGTACTGGTTTATGTGTACAAAACCTACAAATTTAATAAGCAATGTGAAGGTATCTCGT
>CETG01184684.1_pt1 | contig 12553 bp, 14 predicted proteins | sample 361471 | NCBI WGS metagenome assembly CETG01 (sample SAMEA2622696, study PRJEB7988) | marine metagenome | isolation source: saline water (ENVO:00002010), including | reverse complement strand
ATGGGACGTAAAGGTTTCCGTTTAGTTCCAGAAGGAGAAGGTTAATTACCTTAAAACTGTTTTTGATCTCTTTTTTTTAGCCAAGAAGCAAGTATGCTTCTTGGCTTTTTATTTGCCTAATTTATCGTAAAAATATATCCCCGATTTATGATTTATCTTTCATTTACTGCCTGACATTAACTTCTTGATTTTCCCTTGTCTTTTATGTTTTTACCTTTTTATTCCACCTATAATTTTTTTAAGCATATTTCTGACTTTTTCGAAATTAGACGTAATTATTGGCTTGATATTTGATCTCGACATTTTGAAATTTTAAAATTTCAGTCCTTCTACGTACTTGTTCCCTCTGTAATGCCCTACGAATATTTCTGATATGATGATCTTTGCTTGCTAGCAATATCTATGAGTTTAAATATTTGAAGATTTCTAAGATCATAGATAATTGCTTTCTTGCTATGGAATCACTAGAACTACCATCTTTAGATGCCTAAATTTCCAGTTAAATAATTATTTCTATAAATTCTTATAATCACATTTCTATTTATTTCAAGTAATAATTGTTTCATAGTATTAAATAGGTTGGTTAATATGATCTATTTACTCGAGCATTATTTTTCAATACCTTAGCAAAATGGGTTTATTGTTCATTCAAATTATTTTTGAGTTGTTTTAACCTACTCAGAATTTTAGTGGTTTGATGATAAAACTTTTCTTAAATTGGTTATCCATTCAGATATAATCCTCATAGATCTCATCTGATATTAGTATTAATGAACTAATAGAAAATTCTTATATGTTGAATTAAATTTCTATTTTATATGTAATTCATTTCATATTCTATAAAAATATATTTTCATTTTTTAAACTTTTTTGACTTACTTTGAGCTTTAATTCCAAAGAATATTGATAGAAAAATCAAAAGTATGACAAGTATTGAGGTACTATTACCAAGGATCTCTATAAGCATGTGTATACAATATTTCTACACTTTCATTTTACATAAAAAAAAATACATAAGGCCTATTAGTTTTCCTAATCACTTATAATGTTGCAAAGAAATATAAAAAATCATTTATTTTAGTAAATTTCTATTAATTATTACTAGTATAATTGTCATATCAGGATGAAGATAGTTAATATAATTTGAATATAGAGACTTATTTTTATTGGTTCACATATTTACTTTTAATCTAATACGAGCCTTACCTTCTATAATTTCTTATATTTAAGTTACGCTGATATAGAATTCATTATTTTTAAAAATAGAATCTTTAATTGATCTTTTTATATTTAGTTTTTATAAATTTAATGAACCTATCAATAGAATTGATTGTTTTTATTGACTGGTTGCCAAACCTTACCTTTTATAGTTAGTAATAATCTTCTGCTCCATATTAGAAATGGAAATAGTATTTTACTTCTTCTTCCTGATTTGAAAATAATTTTAAGCAATGAAAGAATTGAATCATTGGGATCATCTAGCATTGAGCATATCCAGCTAACGGCTTCAGGACCATGCAAAACATTCCCATCTTTTAGGAGAATGGCTCCATTATTTAAATCAAATCCCTGTTTGTACAAGGCAGATAGTTGTGATAGGTTTTTTCTTCCATCCATTAGTTTTAATGACGGTATTTTGGCTCTTATCTCAAGTAATTCTGCAAAATGATTGCAAAATGGACATTCTCCATCATATATAAATAAACATTCAGTTTTCATGGTGAATAGTGATTAAAATAATTGTACATATAAATTGATATAATTGTAAAATCTATGAAATTATATTTTATTTAGATATAATTAAATATTAGCAGTTAATATCATTCAATTATTTAGTTCATGGATATATAAACAAATACGTAAGTATTAAGCAATAAAATAATTATATTAATTATCGACTATTATAAAAAAAAAATTTATTTACTACTAAAAAGGCTACTTTTAACATTGTCTTCTCTAATATGTGGCCTTAGTAATGACATTGGAAGTGCCGTTACTATAGCAAATGATAGAACAAGAATTAAGTCAGTTGTGAAGTGACTTATCCCAAACTCTGAATGTGCAAGAGCGAAGTTTAGATAATGCATTGATTTTTCAAATAATATCAAATTATATTTTATTTTGTAGCCAATGATATGATAAGTAGCAAAAGTTATTACAATATTTAAGCACAATAACGTATAGGTCAAAATCCAAATAATATTTTTAATTTCTTATTTCATTTTGCTATTTGATTACTTTTTTTATTTTATTATATTTAATTCACAATATAATTATTAAACATTACTTTCGGATGTATTCTATATTAGCGTATTTTTGAAATAAAAGATCCTTCTCTATCGTTACTATTTATATATAGTTAAATTTAAAAGAATTTGTCTTTTGATAATCCTGATAGAATTCTTTTGCGATTTATCTCATACTAACTCAAATGTTCTTCTAGATAGAATATTCTTTCTATCTAATATTGTTTCCAATAGATTACATTTTTATTGAAAAATAGGATTAGGGATGTGTCGAATTGGCTACAAATATTATTTATTTAAAGTAAAGCCTTTGCTATTAATACATATAAAGATGATTTATGTGCTATTAACACTAGTAAAAGAGAACAATTGATATCAATTTTCATTTACTAAGAAGTTTTTAGTGAGCTCAGTCGAATTGTTTGTACTTTATAAAAAAACCTTGCTAGGCAGTGAGATTAAGGATAAAAAGAGATTATTAGTATATTTCCTTTGACTAAGTGAATATGAATGATATCAAATGTCCTGATTGTGGTAGTTCGATCAAAATAGATGAAAGCAATTATTCCAATATTGTTAAGCAAATTAGAAATAAAGAATTTGAAAATGAACTAAAGCAAAGACTTCAGCTCATAGAAAAAGATAAAAATAATGCGGTCGAGCTTGCTATTAACGATATTCGTCTTCAAATGAAAGAAGCTTCTTTTTTGTATGAGAAGAAAGTTAACGATCTTAAGTCAAGATTGTCAACTGTTCAGGCCGAAAATGAGTTAGCAATAAATAATTCCAAAAATTTATTTGATAAAGAAAAAGACTCACTTATTCACCAATTGCAAAAAACAAAAGAAAATCATGAGTATGAAAAGAAAATTGCTGTATCAAGTGCAATAAATGAGTTAAATGAGGGTTGTGAAATATTGAGACATAATCTTGGTAAATTAGAATTGGAAAAAGAATTATCGGAAAAATCTTTAAAATTGAGATATGAGATGCAGATAAAAGAGAGAGATGATGTAATTGAACGTCTTCGTAACATGAAACTTAAACTATCAACCAAGATGGTTGGTGAAACATTAGAACAACATTGCGAGAATGAGTTTAATCGTATTCGCGCAGTTGCATTCCCAAATGCTTATTTTGAAAAAGATAATGACTCTAAATTTGGTAGTAAAGGAGATTATATCTTCAGAGATAATGATGATAATGGGCAAGAAATAATATCTATTATGTTTGAAATGAAAAACGAATGTGACAATACCGTTACTAAAAAGAAGAACGAAGATTTTCTAAAGGAATTGAATAAAGATCGTTTAGAAAAAAAATGTGAATATGCAATATTAGTCTCATTGTTAGAACCTGAAAGTGATCTCTTTAATTCTGGTATTGTAGATTTCTCTCATCGATATAAGAAGATGTATGTTGTTAGACCTCAGAGTTTCTTAGCTATAATTTCTTTATTACGTAATGCATCGCTGAAGTCACTTGAATATAAAACAGAATTAGCTTCTATTAAGGAACAAAATATAGATATCACTAATTTTGAAAATAACCTAGAACTATTTAAAGATTCATTTAGTAAGAATTATTCCCTTGCTTCTAAAAGATTTGAATCGGCAATAATTGAGATTGATAAATCTATTAACCATTTGCAGAAGACCAAGGATGCACTTCTAGGAGCTGACAGAAATCTTAGGTTGGCTAATGATAAAGCACAAGATGTGACTATTAAAAGATTAACCCGAAATAATCCAACCATGAGAGAAAAATTTGAAATTATTAAAAACAACCAAGTGGCTTAGGAGCAACTAATTATTATTTTATGAGTGGTTGGGTTTATCTTATTAAAAATAGAGATTTATATAAAATAGGTATCACTAAGAATTTACCTAATAGAATGAGACAACTGAAACCAGATAAAGTAATAGCTAAATTATATTCTAGAAACTTTAAGCGGTTAGAAAAGATATTTCATGAAAGATATAAACGGAATAGGATCCCCCAAACGGAATATTTTAGATTGAATGATAAACAAGTTAAAGAAGTTATAAAAAGTATGCGATTTATTTATCTCTCTTATAAGTCGCTTTTAAATTTATTCACCGAAATATTTATAACATTAGTTTTATTCTTGTTGGTTTTCCTCTTTTCATTCTCATTAATATTTAACGATATTCAAACAGTAATTATTGAATCAGTTTGGTGGATGAAAACAATATCACTTTGTTTATCAGCCTTTGCTCTAACTACTGGATCTGTTTGTTATATAGATATACCAACTGAAATCAAAATACGTATTTTTAGATTTATTATCTATATTTTTTTTGTTGGTATATGGGACTTTATTTTTATGCTTATTTCTTAATAAAATTCATTATTTGATCGAGGTACCATTATTGATCAATTAACTTTTAATTTTTTCAATTACCACATGTCTGAATTTGTATTTTGTTCTTCTTCTTTTCTTTTCAGAAGACTTAGTCTTTTATCAAACTCTAATTCTTCGGGGGTTTTTATTTCTTGAGGATTCTTATTTTTATTTTTTGCCTTAACTTCTTCGATCATTTTACTTAGATCCTCTGAGAAGTGTTCTTTCATTTCATGCCAGGCTTCTTTTTCCTCAGAATGCCCTACAGTACCTTTTATCTGGTCTTCGATTATTTCCTTTACAAACGATCGTAAGTCTGTTTCACTCATCGATGTTAAACGACTTGCAATATACAAATCTTTTAGATTTTCAAGTTCTGTTTGGGATAAATCCTTATAGGTTATCTCTTCCATAATAAGATTTTATTATTAATTTGTGTATAGATTAATGGATAATTTTATGATGTATTGAAATTGGTCTTTGATTTTTTAGAACTATAACAATTTTATTCGTAATTTGATTAATAACCATTTTAAAATTAATTTTTCTTATTTTTTCACTGTTTTTATTAAATTGCAATAAATTACCTTTAAACGATAACAAGTAAGGTGATTTTAATTATTTTCATTTTTATTTATAAATCGTGAAATTATTTCTTCAATTAAGATTGCTGTAAAGAATAAACTTAGTGCTGGGATAAATACAGGAAACCATATTTTTTGAAATAATTCGAACAGTGATGAATTACCATAGAAAGTTAATACTATGCAAATCAGAAAAAATAATGAACCTATGATTAAAATAAAAAGATTAAAAATAAGAATATTGTCAATAATTTTTTTCCATTTGTTTTCATTTTTGGTTAACATTTTGTTTTTGTAGAAATTTTAGTAATTTAAACAATAATATGAATTGCAAATAGTCATAACGAGCCTCCTCTAAATGCATAGATGTCTATACCAATAGATTTCAAATATATCGCTCCCAAAATGGCAAGAACATTGAGGGTTATAACAAATGTCCAGAGTTTCCATTGATTAGTAAAATTTTCCACTGCTATTTAGCTACTTTTTTATTCTACATAATATAAATGTGAAAATCACAATTTGTTGTGTTAATGAGATCTGAATAATTATTAACCAAATGAATCAAGATCTCGTCTGTAATGCTTTAAGCATTTTAATTTTGTACTTTTGTATTTCCAATCTGTATCTTCAAGTAGCTCTGAATAGTTGTTCCTATTAGATGGACGCTTTCTTTCTAATATCCATCCCGCTTGATTTAGATAGTCTACAAAATCGATTGAGAAATCATGATCCTTTGGGATTTTGTGATTATCCTCGACCTTTTGATTGATCTTTTGTTTAAAAGTTGTTTTCAATTAGATCTTAATTTCTACCAAAAAGATAACTACATTTTTAATGACTCGTTTGAAATTTTTGTAGGGTTATCATCCCTCTTATGAAGACTGTGAATGTTTGATTTTTTTGGATTCAATAAGAACGCTTTTCAACGTCTCTCTAATTATTATTAATTGTTCTTGACTCCCCAGATATATCAAGACCATACCAGGTGTCAAACTAATCTTATCTGACGGGTTGCTTGTAAGTGTACCTGAAACTTTTGTAGCTAGAAGTAGTCCGTTCCCCAATTTCTTAAGATCAAAATTTGAATCTGATTTACTGTTGAAGTTATTGATTTTATCTGCATTATCAGTTAACTTAAATTCTTCAATTTCACTGTTAGAACCTACCAGCAAATCAATAAAATCTACAGCGATTGGTCTTAATGCTGAAGCTGCCATTGTTCTACCTGCTGCTACATATGGACTAACAACGGCATTTGCACCCGCAAGTTTTAACTTATTTGCGGCTTCCTCTGTAGCTGCCCTAGCAATTAATCTACATTCATCGTTTAGGGCTTTTGCGCTAAGAACTACATAAAGATTTGCTGCATCACTTGGCAATGTTACTACTAAGCTTCGACATTCTCTAATTCCAGCTACTAGTAATGTCTCATCAAGTGTGGCATCAGCAAGCAGGACGTTAAATCCTTTCCCCTCTGCTTCATTCTTTTTTTCAGAATCTGTTTCTATTATTAATGTGCAAATTTTTTCCTTTTTTAATTGGTCGGCAATTTCTTTACCTGTACGACCATATCCACAGATGATTACATGATTTTTCATTCTTCTAATTAGTCTTTTTAATCTTATCTCTTCTAATTTAATGAAATAACCTAACTCTGAAAGTTGTATAAACCTTTGAAGTGTAAACTGAACAACAAATAGACCTCCTCCTATTATTAAGAAAGTTATTATTCTGCCTGATGAGCTTAAAACCTCGACTTCGCCGAATCCAATAGTAGTAATGGTAATAAGGACCATCCATAAACAATCTCCCCAATCCCATCCCTCAGTTACGCGATAACCTAAAGCTCCAAAGAAAAACAAAAATATTAGTAATGACAACGGTAATGCCCATACTTTTAAATAGCTCTTAAATTTACTATTAGTGAATATTTTCAATTCAGTTCATTTTATATATATTTAATTATAGTGTAACTATTGACAAATAATTTAAAAAAATCTTAGTTTGAGATGTCAATTTATTATACGAGTGTAATTCTATTTGGACTATTACTATTGATTTTTCATATAATATATATTTATTAGCAAAAATCTCAATTAATTATTATGAGTGTTCTTTCCTCAGAAGATAAAAAAGAATTATTTGAAGAAGCTTATCAAAAGATATCAGCAATTCTCGCCGCTCTGAGGGATAAAGGCTTATCTGATATTGAAATATTTGAGTTTGGTAATTCGGTTATTAACCATTTTGACCCAATTAAGATGGAAAATCTAAAAAAAATTTCTGATCATCAGGATGCATTATTTCGTGAAGCTAACGATATGTGATTTTTTTCTATATATCTAGTGTGCTGCATTTTATTAATTTGATCTGATACTAATCGATAGGACAATTTTCATGGTTATGATTATCTTTATCTAAATAATTAATAATTCTTTTGCATTCTTCTATTTGTAATGAAGATAATGGCGATGAACCTGGAATTTTTAAAACTGTACAGACTGCAATTATATATGAAGAATCAACCTTTAGAGCAGAAGCTAATTCTTTGATTCTCATCTTTCGTAAATTAGACACCTTTAATTAGTAAACTACCTGATTTTAAAAGATATTAAAGTTATTTGTTTGTATTATTGCTAAGTGTAAAAAAATAATAGAAATAACATTTTTACGAGTTGTGATATTTAAATTTATATTTATCTTTATAATGCTTTATTATATCTATCTTGCAGAATAGATCTATAATAGACAGAAAAATCTAAAATTGCTCTATAATGAATATTATGTATTGCTAGTAAAATAATTTATGATAAATTTTGCTTTACAAGATGTATACTTAAAATTTTATCTTAAAAAATATTTGATATCTATTAATAATGATTATAAATAGAATAAAATATTCTCCATTAATATAAATTTTGACAATTGACTTCGTAGCAATATAATATCAGATATAATAAAATGTATATTACTTCTAATGTCGTTTGATCACATCAAGGGTTTTTTAAGTGAAATGCAATCTGATTCCTTATTGAAAAATGAGGTATTATCTTCATCAACAGCTGATGATGTTGCTCTAATTGCTTCAAAAAGAGGATATTTTTTTTCAGGTGATGAATTACTTAGGTTTTCAGGTCAAAAAGTTGGTAAGGTTACAGTTCATAAAAACGAAGTACCTGGAGAATACAATTAATTATATTATTTTCTTTTGGTGAGCTCTTCTATTATATTTTCCCATTTTTTACTTGCGTTACGATATTTTTGATATTGTCTGAATTTAATTGTTATCAATACAATTAAAATAAAAATTAATAATATTATTAACCTAATATACATAATTATTATAAAAAAACTTATTATAAACCATATTATCTATTATTTCATATTAACTTGAGTAGTTTATAATTATTGAAATTAGGTATTAATTATTATGTATTATAAAAATTAATGCATTTTATAAATCTGGTATTTAGAATATCAATATACATAAATATTATTTGATGGATAAAACTTTAATTACAATTGTCACCTTTATTTTATTAGCATCAATTTTTCTAATTTTATATTTATTAAAAAGTTTTCAAAAAGTCAGCTATAAAGCTAATGATGGAACAATTTTTGAGAATAATGCTACTTTAGATATTTATGAAACGCTTGTGGAAAAGCTTAATCCCCTATTTTCATATGAAAATGAAAATCCACAAAAGCTTCTTGGTTTTGATAAATCCTTTTTATCTAAACTAAGGTCCGATGGCTTTACTGATTTGAAAACACTTCTCGAGTATCGTGACCAGATTAAGAATCTTTCTGATTTGATAAATAATTAGTATTTTTTTGTCGACCATTGATTTCGTACTAGTATATGTACTATGTAAAATATTTAATTTTTTTTAGTATGGAATCAAAAGAAGAACAGCTTTCTGAAATGTGTGAAGACGCATTCGTAAATATTAAAGAAGCATGTATGAGACTTCAGGAAAGAACAAAATGTAGCAATAAGGTTGTTATAGATATGTTAAATAGCGTATCTGAATTTTATATGCTTCAGGACAATCATCAATAAAAACCATATTAACTTTCTTAATATTTCTATAAATATTTTGATAGTTTTTGTTGTCCATAATAATTCAAAATAATCTAATTATTTTTTTAAATACTAGAAATACTAATATTTTCGATTCCAAAATAAAATATTTCTATTATAAATAACTTTTCAATTTTCTTATATTTCCTATCCTTGATATTTACATAAGAAAAAATTTGATATCTAAAGAATATTATATTAAAATACTTAAATAGACTAATAGATCTAATCAGATTCTTATTTCAAATTAACTACACAATTCAATTATAAAAAATCCACTAATTGATTTACTGCATTATATCCTTATTAGATTATTTAATTCCTAAAAACATACTAGAATTATTGCTGTAATTATTAATTTAATACTAAATTATAACATTTTATCAGATTTAGAATCTATTTTAATTGTCATCAGTCAGCAAATATTTATAATAAGGTTTAGGATTAATATATTTTGTACTAGTATTAATAAATATACTTTCGTCATCTGTAGTTCCTTCTACCGAGATAAATTTATTTAGGATTCCTGTAAATCTAATATCTCCACCTGTTGTACTTGAAAATAAAGTTTTAGGTTTAAATAAAGTTATTAATTTAGGTAATATAGATTTACCCTTTATGAATTTACCTGCGATTGGTAAGGCAAAATCTATAACCGGTGTTATTACTAAATCAATATTTCGTGCTTTAACTTTCACATCAAGAAATCCATGTGGTTCGATATAGATTGATCCACATGGATGATCGATTATATAACCATTTTCTATATTTGGAACTGGCGCCCCTGCAGTCGCTTCAATAGTTAAAACATCATTTTTGAAGCTCTCTCCTGGGGTAAGTGGAATTATACGTTTATAGCCCAATTTTCTGACAACTTTTGATGCAGCATTTGATGCTATTACTGTTATGGACTTGTCGAGTTTACTTAGTGTAGGAGTATGGGAATGGTCAGCTTGTCCTTGTGTTAATAACAGGTAAGTAATATTGGGCGGGGGGGTAACTTCTTTGTTCAACTCCCCTTTGATTAACCAATCTCCAGGTGGAAAACTCAATTGGCCATTTAACCATGGATCTATGAGGATTCTTATTGAGCCCAACTGAATCAGCCAACCATTTGCACCGTAATATGTAGCAGAAATTTGCATATCTTTTTTTTATAATATAACTATTTAGAAATAGATTTGTTGATTTGAATGAATTCTATAGTGCTTAAAGTAAAATTATCTACTAATCAAGTAAACTAACATTAATACTATAACAAAAATAGGGATGAATGTATACTTTTTAATAGAGTTAAAAAATTCAAAAAGCCAATCATTTTCCATAATTCTTTTGTGACTAGTTGTATACTATAACATCTATTTTAACTAATACATAAAAATTTATCTAGAGTTTCTTTTATTATTACGTTATTTTAATTATTTAGTAAATTTTTTTAAAGCAATTCAAAAGTTCTATCTCTAAGTTGTCTGGGTCTGTTTAATTATTGGGAATGGAGGAAATGGTATGTGTAGCTCTACTATTTGAAATCAATTTCACCTGATCTAGATATAATTCAAAGCGGACGTGATTCAAATGTTCCTAACAATATCTATCTTGATTTAGAAGCTGATGAATCATTCCTTTCATTTGAGAATTATATTTAATTATTAGAAGGACCTCTTCGTTTAATTATTAATTGTAGTGGCTTTCTGGACTCTAACGATATCTATCCTGAGAAGAGATTATCCCAAATTAATCGTCTAAAATTAATAAGAATTTTTCTATAAATTCTACTTCTCCTATTCTTATAGCTAAAAGTAACGAGGATCATATACCTAAGGATCTTCCTTTCGCTTTTGTAACTTTAATTGCAAGGGTTTGAAGTATAGGGGATAACAATTTAGGTGGTTGGTATTCTTATAGAGCATCAAAGGCGGTCAAAATCAGTTTATTAAGACTCTAAGTATTGAATGGAGGAGAAAGCTTCCACTTACTACCTTTTTATTATTACACCCTGGTACGTGTGATACAAAATATCAATGCCTTTTCAATCCTCAGTTTCTAAGTTAAATCTTTTTACTCCTTTACTATCTTCAAATACCTAGTCAACATAATCTCAGAACAAACACCATTGATTCAGGTAAATTTATTGCCTGGGATGGATCTGAGATACCATGGAAACTTAAAATATTGTATTTATCACTTTATCTTTTTAAAATTCAATATGTTGTAAATAATATTGATTTATAATACTCTAAGTAAATTAACAAACACTTTATTTATTGTTGTGGAAAGACAAATTTTAGCAATTGGAGGTGGAGGTTTTGGCAAAAAAAACTCTCATTTTTTAATAGAAAATTATTTGTTAAACTTATCAAAGAAAGAATCTCCAAGGATTTGCTTTATACCTACAGCGACAGGTGATGATACCGATTATATTGTTAGATTCTATTCTGTTTTTACCAAACTTAGTTGTCAACCATCACATATTGAGCTATTTAAAAGGACTGTTAATTTAGAAGAACATATTCTAAATCAGGATATTATTTTCGTTGGTGGAGGTAATACTAAAAGCATGTTAGCAGTTTGGAATGATTGGGGCATTAATCATTTCTTGAGGATGGCTTACGACAATGGAATAATTATGAGCGGAGTTAGTGCAGGTGCTATCTGCTGGTTTTCTAGTGGTATTACAGATTCATGGGATAAGGAATTAAATATTATACCCTGTCTAGGTTTTATTAGAGGAACTTGTTGCCCACATTATGATGAAGAACCAGCTCGTATTCCTTATGTTAAAAATATGTTAAGTAAGAAGACGATTAACAATTGCATAGCAATAGAGGGAGGATCTGCTTTATATTGTGTAAACGATATACCTATAAATAACATTAGTTTTTATAACCATAAAAGATCATATCTAGTTCATTCTGAATTAAACAAATTTACTGAAAAACCCTTTCAAAACATCCAACTATAATTTCTATATGTGTTTTTAATTATGTCTATTTAATTCAATTAGATCAAGTGAAATAAATTCTGGGACCATATGGCTTATTTCCCCACCAAATCTAGCTACCTCCTTGACGACAGAACTACTTAAAAAACTATGATGAGTTTCTGTTGCCAGAAAAATAGTTTCATATTGAGAATTTAATGATCTATTTGTATGTGCTACTTGTAGTTCATATTCAAAATCACTCATTGCTCTTAGACCTCTTAAAATTAGATCTACTTTATGCTCACGAGCACAATCCACAGTTAGACCTTTAAAAGCAATTGTTCTACA
>CETG01024874.1_pt1 | contig 12572 bp, 8 predicted proteins | sample 361471 | NCBI WGS metagenome assembly CETG01 (sample SAMEA2622696, study PRJEB7988) | marine metagenome | isolation source: saline water (ENVO:00002010), including | reverse complement strand
CCGAATAGATGAAACTAATCCTTTAATTTATAAAAGTTTGGGTGCATTATATGCCCAACAAGAACAATATGCGAATGCCCTTGAAACACTTGATAAAGCGCTTGATTTAATTGATGATGCTGACGTAGAAGATCAGGTAAAAGTTGATTTATATTTCAATAGAGGCATTGTTTATTTAAGAATGGAAGATTTTGACGAAGCAGAATATAATTTTGAGGAAGCCTATTTCTTAGCACCAGAAGATACTGAAGCATTATTTGCATTAGCAAGAGCTTTAGAGCAATCTGAAAGATGGAGAAAAGCTAGAAGTTATTACATGGATTTAATTGATCTTGATGGTAATAATGCTGATTATTATTATGGTGTTTATCGAACTTACTTCGGTGAGGGAAGATTAGAAGATGCTACTGAATACCTCAATAAAGCTACTGCATTAAAAGGCCAATAAATTAATTAATATATCGGTGTTGCAGTATGTTCTTGATAGAATTCTTTTACTGTTTGTTCTAGCACTGCTGCTAATGCACCATACCCTCTGGCAGTATCACGTGTGCGATCATAATTAGCTTCAATTTGTATAACATTTATTTTACCCACTGAATATGTTGCTGTGGTATATCCACCATTAAAGTATGGATCTGTTCCAGGATCTGCAGTAGTAGTGCTTGGGACTGCATCAAAAGTATACTCATCGTCTTCATAGCTATAAGATTTTGTCACAAGCAATCCTCCAAAACTTGTAGGTCCTCTTAATAGTTCAGAGAATGTTGCTGGAGTTAGAGAAGCCATTTGAGTGATGCTACTTTTTTCTGCATATTCTGGACTGTTAATTGATACATTGCCTTGCCCTAAATCATCTGATGATAATAAATATCCTAACTCAATTCGTTGTATATCATGACCGTGTCCATGCATATCTAACAATAATCCAGAATCAAAATATGCTTCTACTGTATCAACAGCCGTTTGAATAAATTTATGGTATGCATTATACGCTTGTATTGCTCCTAAATCACCCTGTGCTCCTTCTGTGATATCTCTATTTGGATCTAATTTTCTTCTATGAAGATTTGAATAAACAATATGAGGATATAATCCACCAGAATTTTGTACAAAGAAATATGCAAAACGTTCTGCAACCTTTCTTGAGTTTGTATCTCTTACCATCGTCCCATAAGTTCTATCAGCAATTGAAGATGGCGATAATGTTCCATCATGTGGAACAGTAATAATAATAGGAGTATTACCTGCAAGATATTCAACATATCCTAAGGCATCGCCATAATATTCTCCGGGAGTATATGTAATTTCAGGAAAAGTTTGTTCCGGAGTTGTCGGTTTGTCACCGCCACAACTGAGAATTAACCCTAAAATTATAATAATGCTAATATGTTGATGCTTGATTTCCATCTAATTCTCCCCTTTTATCTGATGCTGTAATAAACTTACCATTTTTTAATTGTATTCCATGAGCACGTGCAATACCATACTCAACTAATTTAAGTGTATGATTCAATTCTTGTAATTCTTTTATTGTTTTTTCATTAAAACTATCTTTTTCATAAAAAATTTGATCTGGCAACCATTGTGAATGCGTTCTTGGAGTATCAATTGCTTTGTCAACTGTTAAATCATGATCTAAAACGCTAATTATTGTCTGTAGCACTGCTGTGATAATTCGTGAACCACCTGCTGCTCCTACTGTAAGCATTCCTTTATCAGTGTTATTGACTACAACTGTTGGGCTCATCGAGCTTAATGGTCTTTTAAATGGTTGTATTGCATTAGCATCAAATCCAATTAATCCAAATGCGTTACCCACTCCTGGCTTTGAAGAGAAATCATCCATTTCATTGTTAAGAAAGAAACCTGCACCATCAACAACTTTTTTATTACCATAACTTAAGTTAATTGTTGTAGTAATGCCGGCTACGTTTCCTGCTTTATCCATAACAGAATAGTGAGTGGTCTCTACACTTTCTTTATTATTCCAACTACCATGTGCAATTTCTATGCTAGGAGTTGCATTTTTCATAGAGATTAAATCCAATCTTTCTTTAGCATATTCTTTAGAAGTCAGCATCGCAATAGGATTATCCCAAAAATCAGGATCTCCTAAATGAGTCGCTCTATCAGCATATGCCAAGCGCTGTATTTCTGTTAAAAGATGTACGAACTCTGTTGAATTTCTTTTCATTGATTCTACATCAAAATTTTCAAGCATGTTTAACATTTGTACTATAAGCACTCCTCCAGAGCTTGGAGGTCCCATTGAAATAATTTTATAATCTTTATAAGTACCAATTACTGGTTCTCTATATGCTGAATCATAATCTAACAAATCCTGTTTGCTAATTAATCCACCATTCTCGTTCATTTCTTTTACGATTAAGTTTGCTGTTTCCCCATCATAAAAACCTGCATTCCCTGATGCAGAAATACGTTTAAGTGTTTTTGCTAAATCTTTTTGTATAATAATATCGCCTTGTTTCCATTCTTGTTCTTTTACAAAGATTCTTTTTGTGCCTTCATCACCATTAAATTGATCTCGATAATAATTGAAACTTCTAGCAGTAGTTTTATTTAAAACAAAGCCATTTTCCGCATAATCAATTGCAGGAGCTAAAATTTCTTGTAAAGAAAGATTTCCTGATCCATAGTCATTCAAAATTTTTAATAAACCATTCACTGTGCCTGGTACTCCTGATGATTTATGTGACTCTAATGCAATAGTCCTATCATATTCTCCATTGTCATTGAGAAACATTTTTTCATATGCTAGTTTTGGTGCTTTTTCTCTAAAGTCTAAACTTACCGATTCTCCAGAAGCTGTATGAGCGACCAAAAATCCACCACCACCAATATTGCCATTAGCAGGAGATGTGACAGCAAGCGCAAATCCAGTAGCTGCGATCGCATCAAATGCATTCCCGCCTTTCTTAAGCACATCAATCCCCACATCAGATGCAATTTTAGACGTAGAAGACACTGCACCGTTTCTATTATCTCTTGATACTTCCCATGCTTGCCAAGTAACAAGAATGCAAAGCAATAGATATATAAAATTTTTTATAAATGTTTTATAGTTGTTTTTCATTTCAGGTGTTTAAGTATAATAAAAAGCCCCTGAAAATCAGAGGCTTTTTATTTATTTATACTTCTTAAACGTTATGATTATAAGCTCATGTCCATACGAGCATATAAGTAACGTCCATTAAATCCAAAAGGACTGTATCCAGAATGTTGGAATATTCCATTGAAACTATTTCTTTTAATAGTTTTGTCTGGATATACGTCAAACATATTGTTTACCCCTAGAGATAAACGTGCTTGACTGTTTAGCTGCATTGAATATTCAGCATCTACTGTCCATTTAGAAGATAGAACTTGTTCTCTTTCTTCTGTTCCAGATGGGATTGTTACTTCACCCCAATTGTTCAATTTAACCATCCAATTACATGTTGGTTTTTGAACCATTGCTGAGAATTGAAATACATTCTTAGGACCAGAATTTTCATATCTCACAGTGTTTGCACGACCAAGAAGAACTTGAGATGTATAATCTGCTAAATTAGCAGGAGTTTCAAGTTCGCCTTTATTTGTTACTTCAGTATCAGTGAAGTTTAGTGCACTTTTTAGTAACAAGTTTCCATTAGGAATATCAAAGTTCATTTTACCTACGATATCTAAACCATTTGTTTCAGTGTCAACTCCGTTAAAGAACCATCTACCAGCTGCTGCTGAGATATTTCTTTCATTAAAGAATTGAACCATACCGTCACCTTTAAAAGTTTCAGTAAGACCAATACGATCTTCAACAGTAATCTTATAAGCATCTACCTCTAGTGAAGCCATGTCATTTTTCCATGTCATACCAGCTGAAAGATTGCTAGAAGTTTCTGGTTCAAGATCTGTTGCACCAAGAGCTCGTGCAGGTTCAGTATCAACAGGGAAGGTACCTACTTCATAAGGTACTCCGTCAATAAAGTTTGTTGCGATAGATGAGAAATATGCTTCTTGTAAAGCAGGAGCTCTAAAGCCAGTGCTTAAAGAAGCTCTTACTGCTAAACCGTCTTGCAATTCATATCTCATCGCAAGTTTACCATTAGTTGTTTGTCCAAAATCACTGTAGTTTTCAGCTCTTAAAGCTACGCCTACAAGAAGATTGTCAAGAACATCAGCTTCTGCATCGACATAAACACCAATAGCATCTCTGTCTCTGTCTGATTCGTTAGCAGGAGCAAGTCCTGGTAAACATTGACAACCAACTGCAGCACTTGCGCCAGCACTTGGACCATCTAATACATCAAAGCCGCCATCAGCATATCCTGCTTCTTCACCAGCTTCGATTGTGTAATTTTCAGTACGCCATTCAAGACCCATAGCAAGATTTACTGGACCAGCAAACCCGTCTATTTCTGTTACAGTAGTCATATCAAGATTCACAGAAGTTTGTGAATATCCTAATGTTCCTAAATCAAAATCAGATTGTTGTCCTGCACCAGTACCATAAGTAGCATTATGACTATTTTGCATTCCCCATGCAAAATCATTGCCACCAGTAGCGATACTTAAATCATATGCGTAATCTCCCCATAGTCCTTTCATACCAACTGCAGCTGAACTGTCTGTTAGTTCTGGACTAATAAGTGGTAGGAATCCATCTGGATACCACGCACGAAGAGTACGGTTGTCTTGAGCTCTTCTATAATAACAACCACTTTCTCCATTACGTGTGTTAAATCCACCAAAAGTATAGAATGTACCGCCACCTTCCATTGGGAAGTTACCGTTCCACATCATACTTACTTGTTCGAATTCTCCACGACCAATACGATGATTTTCTCTATCAAAATCACGTTCTCTTGGGTCTGGTGTTACTGTGGCTGATGCACTCTTAGTCAATTGACCATTTGCATCTGTACCGAAGTACTGCATTCTTGGATCAAGTCCAGTACGATTAGTACGTCCGCCATCACGCATAGACCCACTAATGTAAAGGTTTCCACCAAACATGCTTAAACCAGTACCACCATGAAGGATTAAATTTTTACCATCGGTTTTCTTAACAGATTGCATTCCACTTCTAGCCCAGCCTCTTTCACCAGTAAATGGTAAATAACCTGAACCATTGTGACCTGGGTCACTGTCCCAACCGTATGTGCTTTCATCTTGTCCTGTGATATATCCTTCGTCGTGTCCATATCCTCTTTCAAAGAAAGAATAGCTTTGTCCATATGTTACACTAACATCTGCACCACCTGCTTCCTTTAAAACGATATTTATCACGCCTGCGATAGCATCAGAACCATATTTTGCTGAGGCCCCGTCACGCAACACTTCAATTTTTTGAATTGCGCTTGCTGGGATTGCGTTAATATCAACTTGTGTTGATCCACGCCCAACTGAACCATTAACGTGTACTAGAGCACCAGAGTGACGTCTTTTACCATTTACAAGTACAAGAACGTGTCCTGGAGCCATACCACGTAATGTAGCAGGTCTCATATGATCAGATCCATCAGTAATATAGCCACGAGGAGCGTTATAAGACGGAACTAAAGCCTGTAACAACTGACTTGTTTCAGTAAGTCCAGTTGCACGGATTTCAAGCTCTGTAATAACCTCTACAGGAACTGCTTGTTCATCAACATTTCTTGCAAAACGAGATCCAAGAACTGATACAGAAGAACCAGCAACCGCACTAGAAGATAGTGAAAAGTTTGCTGTTGCAGCGCCATCTACATTAACAGTCACACTAGCAGATTCATATCCGATGTATGAAGCAGTTACAGTATAAGAACCGCCTGCTACACCGTCGACTGAATATGATCCGTCAGCAGCTGTTGCCGCACCTGATGATGTACCTTCAACTACTACATTTGCACCGAAAAGCGAATTTCCGTCTGAATCAGTAACGGTACCTGATACTGATCCTTGTGCAAACATAAAGCTAGTCATCATAACAAGTGCTACCATATTAAATAGCTTTCTCATTGTTTTTCCTTTTTTTATGTACATATTTAACTAAAATATTTATTTATCTCTAATAAGGAATGTACCCTTAGCTTGGGGTACTTTACCCTTAGTTTGCATAACTTATAGGAAAGAAGGGGTGAATGTCAATGTTTTAAAGAGAAGAAAATTTTATCTTCTACTTCTTAATTTCATTAATAGATTAAGAATTTCAATATAAAGCCATATAAGTGTAATCATCAGCCCAAATGCCCCATACCACTCCATATATTTTGGTGCACCTTGTTCAGCTCCGTGTTCGATAAAATCAAAGTCTAACACTAAATTGAATGCTGCAATCCCTATTACAAACAGAGAAAATACGATTCCAATCGTACCGTTTCCAAATAATGGCCCCATAAATGATACCCCAAATAAAGATAAAACAATGTTTAACATATAGACGATAAAAATGCCAAATGTGGCTGAAAATATACCTAATCTAAAATTATCAGTAACAGCAATCATTTTGCTCTTATAGAGCATAAGAAGGGCAGCAAGAATACCAAATGTAAGACATATTGCTTGATTTGCAACTCCAGGATACATTGCATCAGCCAATGCTGAAATTCCTCCGAGGAGAGCTCCCTCTAACAAACAGTACATTGGAACAGTAAATGGAGCCATTTTTTTGTTAAATAGCGTTATAAGTAACAAAATAAATGTTCCAATCATTATTGGGAAAAATAGTGCAGCAGACAATGCTGGATTATTCCACGTATAAATTGCGCTTGTCATAAGCAACAATAGACATAAAGATGTTTTATTGACTGTGCCATCAATTGTCATCGCTTGATCGCCAGATACAGTTCTTGTATTTAAAAATGTGTTTCTATTGAGAGCTGGATTGCCTGATCTCATCATTATCTATTTTAATAAATTAAGAATTTGGTCTTCATTAACTCTAGTTTGTTTCATAGAGTCTCTTTCTCTGATAGTGACGGTATTATCTTCCAATGTTTGATGATCAATAGTAATGCCAAAAGGAGTACCTGCTTCATCTTGACGATAATAACGTTTTCCAATAGAGCCTTGTTCGTCATAAATACACGAATATTGCTTATTTAATTCCTCAAAAATCTTTATTGCTCTTTCTGGCAACCCATCTTTTTTCACTAAAGGACAGATTACAGCCTTATTTGGTGCTAATTCAAAAGGGAGCTTCAATACAACCCTGTCATTTTTTGTGTCTTCAAAGTATGCATTGCATAGGACCATTAGCAATATTCTATTTAACCCACAAGACGTTTCAATGATATATGGATGGTATTTATCATTTTCACTTGCATCAAAATAAGTCATATTTTTTCCAGATAACTCTTCGTGTTGTGTTAAATCAAAATCAGTTCTATTATGAATTCCTTCAATTTCACCCCAACCAAATGGAAATTTATATTGAATATCATATGCGTCTTTCGCATAATGAGCTAATTCTGATTCTCCATGTTGATGGAATTGAAGATTGGATTTATCAATTGCGAGCTTGTCTATATAAAAATTAAATCGTTTTTCTTTCCATTCTTCAACATGTTTTACATCTTCTTTAGGATTCACAAAATATTGCATCTCCATTTGTTCAAATTCTCTTGTTCTAAAAATAAAGTTTCTAGCTACTATTTCATTACGAAATGCTTTTCCAATTTGTGCAATACCAAATGGTACTTTGAGCCTCATGCTGTTTTGAATGAGAAGATAATTAATAAATATTCCTTGAGCTGTTTCTGGACGTAAATAAATTTCTTTACCACTTTTTTCAGAAGGGCCAGCATCAGTTTTAAACATTAGATTAAATTGTATTGGAATTGTCCATTTACCAACTGTTCCTGAGTGAGGGTCTACTACTCCTGCATCTTCTAATAATCCATCCCCATCTTTTCCTTTCTCAAGGAGTCTGTGAGCGAGAGATTCAAAAATAGTATCATCGTTGCTGTGTTTTACAGTTAAAGCTTTACACAATGCATTGATCACTTTATCTTTTTGTTGTGATAAAAGGTCATCCACGCGATATCTTTTTTTACTATCCTTATTATCTGTCATTGGGTCATTAAAATTATCTACATGTCCACTTGCTTTCCAGACATCAGGGTGGACCATGATAGAACTATCTATCCCAACAATATTTTGATGTCTTTGGGTCATTTCTTCCCACCACAAATCTGAGATAGATTTTTTTAATGCTACTCCCATTGGGCCATAATCATAAGATGCTTTTAATCCTCCATAGATTTCAGAATTTGGAAACACAAATCCTCTTCTTTTACATAGGGAGATAATTTTATCTAGATGTTTTTCGCTCATTAGAACAATTTAGTTGAAAAAATACTTGTATAATATTGTTATACCAAATAATCCAAAAATAATTGGAATAATCCACATTAATAAATTGAATCCAGTTGCAGGTGGATCTGCAAGAATAATAACTCCATATTTTTCTACATAATAATTCTTAATTTCTTGATCATTCATTCCCTTGATAACCATTTTTTTTATTTCTTCTCTCATGTCAATTGCAACTTTGGATTGAGATTGTTCCAATGTTAGCCCTTCACATATTGGGCACATTAGTTCACGATTAAGCTTGTATAGTCGTTCTTCTATAGAAGTTTGATAACCAAAAAGGATACTAATTATAGGAATAAGTAATAATGCTTGTTTCACTATTTTTTTTCTGATAATAATTTAAGACATTCTTCTAATTGTATATTATCTAAATCATAACCTTTTAATGATACATTTTTTTTGCCATCTGTAACATAGGGTCCAAATCGGCCAATTTTTATTAAAACTTCTTTATTGGTTTCTGGATTGGTGCCTACAACTCTTGGTTCAAATTTTGCTTTTCTATTTTTTATTAGTTCTACAGCTTCTTCTAGTGTAATAGATAGCGGGTTATCATTTGCCTTCATTGAAGCATTTGTTTTTCCACATTTTACATATGGTCCATATCGACCAAAATCAACAAATACATCTTCATTAGTTTCAGGGTGCTGTCCTAATTTTTTTGGTAGACCAAGCAAATCATTTGCAATTTGTTCAGTAACATTTTCTATGCCAATACTTTTAGGGATTGATTTTCTAGTTTTTGAAGACTCTAGTTCAATGTAAGGTCCATATCGACCTACTTTTAACAATATATTTTCACCGTCCTTATTCTTACCAATCACATTATCTTGTTCTTGAAATCCGATAAGATCATCAACTGCTTTTTTATTTAAATCCCCTAGAAACAAATCTTGAGGAATAGAAATATTATTTCCATTATTTTCAATAAATGGCCCATACTGACCGATTCTAATTTCCATTCCATCTGAAATAGGAACTCCACATGCTTTTTTAATGTCTACTTCTGCTTCTAATAATTTTTCTACTCCTTCATATGATCCAGTACCATAATAAAATGATTTTAAAACATCTAAATAGGTTTCATCTGATGAAGCAATGGCATCCAATCTTCTTTCTAGTGCTGCTGTGAATTTTTCATTAAAAAGATCTAAGTAATGATTTTCTAATAGCTGTGTTACTGCGATCCCAATGAACGTTGGGATAAGAGTTTTATTTTTTTTAATAACATATTCTTTTTTAACAATACGATCTAATATAGATGAATATGTTGAAGGACGACCAATTCCTCTTGATTCCATTTCTTTGACTAGCATTGCTTCAGATAGTCGTCTAGGTGGAGTAGTACTTTTTTCTTCTGATGTTATTTCTTTGTGGTTAATAATAGAATCATCTGAAAGTTTAGGAAGTGAATTAATAGCATTTTTCTGATTACGCCCTAATGCTTGTTCATATGCGGCAGTATACCCTTTAAATTTTGTTACATTTCCACTTGCTTTATACACTGATTTTCCGTTTATAATAGTAACATTTGTGCGAATATATTGAGCAGGTTTCATTTGTGATGCCAAAGTACGATTCAGAATTAAATCATATAATTGTAACTCATCTTTATCCAATCCTGACATTTCATTTGTTTGTTTAAAATTGCGTCCTGCAGGCCTAATTGCTTCATGAGCCTCTTGTGCATTTACCACTTTTGTTTTATATACATTGGCTGCTTCAGGAATAAATTCTTTCCCAAATTTATTTTCAACAAAATCTTTTGCAGCGGCTAATGCTTCTGTTGATAAATGAGTAGAATCAGTTCTCATATAGGTTATAAACCCTTTTTCATATAATTTTTGTGCAATCACCATAGTTCTTTTTGGTGAATATCCAAATCTTCGTGAAGCATCTTGTTGAAGAGTGCTAGTAGTGAATGGTGGTGGAGCAGAGCTTGAAGTTGGTTTGGACTCAATATCTGAAATATCCCAGCTATTCTCTCCGCTTTCTTTTTTAATATCTTTTGCTTTTTTATCATCAATTAAAAGCAAATCTTTATTTTTTAATCCACTTTCAAACTTTCCAAAATCTTCATTTGTTGCAACTGCATTACCATCATAGCTAACCAATTTTGCTTTGAATTCTTCTTTGTTTTTTTCTTCAAAAAGAGTTGCTTCTATAGCAAAAAATTTATTTTCAACAAAGCGATTACGTTCTTTCTCTCTTTCTACTAACATTTTCAATGCCACTGATTGTACTCTTCCAGCAGACAACCCCTTTTGCTTGAGGTTTCTTAGAGTTTGCCACAATACAGGAGAAAATTTAAATCCAACTAATCTATCTATTGCACGCCTTGCTTTTTGAGCGTCAACTAATGCATAATTAATTGTTCTGCTGTTTGCTATTGCCTGCGTAACAGCATTCTTTGTTATTTCTGTAAACTCGACACGTTCAATATCTTTATCTATTTCTTCTGCAATATGTGCTGCAATTGCTTCTCCCTCTCTATCTGGGTCTGTTGCAATTAGAATACGATCAGCATTTTTAGTTTCATTTTTTAATTCAGTAATAAACTTTTTTCGATCACTTAAAGTTTGAACATTCATTGCAAAATCTTTTTCGATATCAATACCTAACTCTTTTTTAGGTAAGTCTTTGAAATGACCAATGCTAGCTATCACTTTTGCATGGTCTACGTATTTGCTAATTGTTTTTGTTTTAGATGGTGACTCAACAATTATTAGTAATTTTTCTTGATTTGCCATTTTAGGTGTTCAACTTACACTCTTTGTATAATAATTGTCAAAAATTTATATATATATAATTATATATATAAATTATTGGAGTTATAATTTTTTTAGAAATTGATCAATATTGTTATTTTTAAACTCTTGCTTCCCTCTCGGTTTTGAAAAATCTAATCCCCAATATTTTTCCCCATCTTTTTGTAATCCAACTCCAATAGCAAAATTAGGATTATGTTTTTCCCAATTTTCTTTTTTTATTTTTTCTCTGCTGGTATCAAAATATAAAGAATAATCACTATTAATTAGTTTCTGTATTAAGCATAAAGCATCACTATAGTATTCGTGTCCACCACAAACGAGATATACATCTATTGATTTTTTTGGATCTTCCAACTCTGATTCACTAATCATACGCTCTATTCCTGCTGCAAAACCAACTGCAGGAACTGATTTTTGGGGAGAGGGAGCGACCATCTTTTCTATTAGGTGGTCGTATCTTCCTCCACCGCATAATGCATTTTGAGCTTTACCGCTGGAGGTTCTTATTTCAAAAACATTTCCATTATAATAGTCTAATCCACGAACAAGATGCTTATCATGCTCAAATGGAATGCCCAAAGCTTTTAGATTGGATTGCAGTTTTTCAAATATCCTAGGTTCAAAGTCAGAAACTTGATCTATAGTAGGTGCTTTTTTTATAATTTCTTGATCTTCTTTTTCTTTGCTATCAAGAATACGCATAGGATTTTTTTCAAATCTTTTTTGCGATAGCGTAGATAATTTTTTTAGATTTTTTTGAAAATATTTTTTTAATTCTTCCTCCCATCTATTTCTTATTGATATATCATCCCCTATATTGTTTATTACAAGTTTTTTATTTTTAATTTTGAGTGCTTCCATACAAGTCCACGCAAGTAGTATTATTTCTGCATCTTGATCACTTGCCCTGCCCCCACCAATTACCTCAACTCCAAATTGATGAAATTGTCGCTGCCTTCCTTTTTGAGTATTTTCTCTTCTAAATAATGAATCAATATAATATAGTTTTGATAGAGGTTGGTGACGTAAAAGACCATTTTCAATATAAGCTCTTACTACAGGCGCAGTCATTTCAGGTTTTAATATAAGATAATCACCTTTAACATCTTTCCAAGTAAATATTTCTCTTGAAACATCTGTTTCGACTCCAATATTTTTATTAAATAGTTCGGCTTTTTCAACAGAAGGAGTTCTAATCTCTTGATAACCAAATTGTTTACTTATTTTATGAAGTATATTTTCAACTTGTTGCCATTTTGCAGAAGACCTTAATTTATCATCTGCATCAGGAAAAGTATCAAACATGCCCTTTACTTTTTGGAATTTAGATTTCACAAATCAACATTAATAATTTTTTCAAGCAATAACACCTAAAAATTTGACCGATTGCTATATAAACCTTGCCTGCGCTCAACCTTTAAATCTTTAAGTATGTCCGATTTTAAA
>CETG01001579.1_pt1 | contig 12599 bp, 12 predicted proteins | sample 361471 | NCBI WGS metagenome assembly CETG01 (sample SAMEA2622696, study PRJEB7988) | marine metagenome | isolation source: saline water (ENVO:00002010), including | reverse complement strand
AGACGATCTGCCACATCCAATATTCTCGGATCATGAGTAACCATCAAAACTGAACAAGCTTGTTCCAGAGCCAGTTTTTTTAATAAGTCAACAATTTCTCTGCCAGTCGAACTATCTAATGCAGATGTTGGTTCATCAGCTAATAATAATTTTGGCCTAGCCGCAAGGGCTCGTGCAATAGCGACTCGTTGTTTTTGTCCTCCAGACAAGTCATGAGGAAGCTTGGACATATGGTCTTCTAATCCCACGGCTCTCAACCACTCTCTCGCCTGATCCCTGCGAGCCCTATATGAAAATCCATTTAAAAGATCAGCCCCCATTTGGACATTTTGCTCAGCGGTAAGACATCTCAAAAGGTTATGCCCCTGGAAAATCATGCCAATCTTTTTTCTAAGTTTCTGCCTCGTTTTTCTGCTCGCACCATAAAGCTGCTTACCAAATACGCGTACGTCTCCGTTCTGAACCTTGCGAAGCGCACCAATTAAAGTTAAGAGAGTGGTTTTCCCGCAACCAGAAGGGCCTGTGAGTAAAACAACTTCGCCTGGAGAAATTTCCATTGAAATTGACTGTAAAACATGCCTTTTCATTTGTCCTTGTCCATACCAATGATTCAAAGAGACAATCTTTAAAGCATTTTCATTAGAAGTATTCATTAAAAGCTTAATTAGAATATAAAATCATTAATTAAAAAATCTCGGCAGGATCTGCATCGGCCAATTTTTTCATAGCAGCTATAGCAGAGCCCATGCACATAAAAAGTATTAAACAAAATATGATCATTGCCCTACTAAAACTCATTTCGACAGGTAATTTAGTTGAGGAGCGTACTAAAGAATACAATAATTGTCCTGAGAAATAAGCAGGTATATATCCCATAATAGATATAATAAATCCTTCTCTAGCCACTACTCCTAAAAGACTTCTTAGGTTATAGCCCATTGCCATCAAAGTTGCATATTCTGGTAAATGATCGCTAACATCACTATATAGTATTTGATAAACTATTACACAACCCACAATAAACCCCATTGCCGCACCTAATGTAAAGATAAAGCCAATAGATGTACTACTTCTCCAATAATTCTTCTCAAAATCAATAAATGATTTTAAAGACATAACCTTAACATCACTCGGCAAACTTAAATTTAAAGATCGAACAACATTTCCTATTTCAGATCCTTTTTTTACTCTTACCAAACCAATTTCTATGCTTCCTTGAGGATTACCAGGAGATAATTGCAGAAATGTTTCCCTACTAGTTATTAAATTCCCATCTGCACCAAAGGAGGGACCCAAGCTGACTATTCCTGAAACTCTTACTCTTTTGCCAGCAACTTCAGTCTCGACCAAACGACCAGATTTAAACCAAGAAGAAATTGGGCCAAATTCCTCTCTAGATAAATCATCAAACAAAACCCTTCCTTTGTTTTTTAAAGTTGCAGCTTTTCTCTCAAAATTAGAATCCAATAAAAGTGGCTTAGTTGGTTCAAACCCCAACGCAAGAATAGATCTTGTTGATAAATTTTCTGGGTTCCGCCAAAGTAAAAAATTCCAGTTGACTGCTGTAGTTCCAATTACATCCTCATGAGCCATTGCTTGAATCAACCTTCTACGAGGGAAACTACTCATACTTATGGAACTTTTTGATCGTGGACTAATTAATACAAGATCTGCATTAAACAACTTGTGAACAGTAACGCTTGCATCAAACAAACCATCTCTAAAACCTAATTGCATAAACATCAATATTCCTGCGAAAGATATACCGGCAATAGCTACAAATATTCTCAAAGGTTGTCTTGTAAGCAACAACCAAGCAAGAGGGATTTTCCTTAATTTAAAAAATCTTCTTAAATTCACTACGGCTGAAAACGAGCAATAACTTTCATTCCAGTCAAATGGGATACCATTTGAGCTGAAACATTATCAAGCTTTACTGTAACCTCAATAACTCTTGAATCAGCATCACCAGTAGGATCAGTAGAAAGCACTCGTCTTTGCCTTACTTGTGGACTTATTAAAGTTACTTGGCCTTTCAAGGTCCCTTTAAATCCACCATTCTCACTAATCAAATCAACAACCTGACCAATTTCAACTCTATCAATATCTGATTCATAAACTTCAATAAGTGCCTCCATTAAATGATTTGCTCCGACATTAACTACGCCATTAGAACTTGGTCTCTCTCCTTCACGAACTAATATTTGAAGAACAATTCCATCAATTGGACTTCTAAGTTGTGATTGTTCTAGATCATAATTAATTGCATTAATAGAAGATAAGAGTTGTAATTTCTGATTTTTTAATATAACCAAATCATCCTGCATTTTCTCTAAAACAATTGAAGCAATTGCTCCTTGCTCTAGAAGGGGGCGATAACGATTTATTTCTCTTTCCTGAATTCTAATTTTATTAATTATTATTTTAGATTTAGCAACCGCAACTGCTAAATCCGCCTCGAGTTTAGATCGATTATCAAAAACAGCCAAAAGTTGATCTTTAAAAATATAATCACCTTCTTTAACTAATAATTTAGAAATTCTAGGAGTTCCTCCTTTTCCACTTGTAGGTGCTGCTAATTTTCTAACTTCACCAAGAGGGATAAGTTGTCCCAAGGCTGCAACCCCCTCAATTTTTTGAACAGTTTCAATATTTATTAAAGATTCTTTTATTTCTAATTCTCTTTGAGTACAAGCATTTATAAAAGTTAAAAATAATGGAGTTAATAAGTAAATAAATAAAATTTTAATAGTTTCAATTTTAAGCATAATTAACAATCAAAAAGAATCTTATCAATGTATGATTCTGTCCAAGGAGAGCCAAAGAATTTAGTTAGTATTTTCCTAGTCTTATCATTACACTTCTGATTTAAGCAATATCTTTTTTGATGATTTAATCTATCTATTGTATTAAATGAATCAACTTTATCTTGCTTAGCAAAGACAAGCAATGAAATTAATATTGACATATAATCATCAATAAGTTTGAGAAATAGATTTTCTTCGAATTTATTGATAGGACGTATAAAACATACATAGGGCGAGAAGATATCTCCCCAGGATGGCAGCCTCCTAGAATCTTTAAATTCAGGTATATCTATAAATTTCATATGCTTGCTCAAGAGGTTAAGGTTATTACTACCAACAGGAGATAAATCTACAATCGCAGCAGAAATATTATCTGAACTTATTACTATGTCAACTCCAAATATTGGAAGATCATAACAGGGATCAGGAAAGAAAATACAATGGAGAATTTGTAATGATTTTCCAAGCTTCGCTACCTCCAAATGAAGTTTTCTAAACCCTTTTGCTCGATAGAACTCATTAATAATAAATAGATCCTGGTCAACAATATTGCCATAGATCTCAAACAAATTAGGATCAAGACTTAATGATTGAAGGTCAGATAGGGAGTTTATTTTAGTATTTATAAGATCTACGACCTCTTTCAAAAGGGGATGTAATTTAATTTGAGTACAAGAAATTGACTTCAAAACTAAAACTCAAGATAAAAGTGGATGAAGCTGCAGCGTGAAATGTTTAATGTCCTTATGCCCTGATATCTATTATATAATTAATTAGGCGCAAATGAAGAAACAAAGAAATCTTTATGTAGAATATACAAAAATTACTTCAATTGCAAAAAGGTAAGAGCATATGAAAAACTATATAATCTTAGCAAGATTATTTTACTATGCATTAAATATAAGATCAGATATTTATTATTAATAAAGTTTTGATTTAATCTTTTATTGGTGACCCAAATTTGAATAATACTAATCTAAGGTGAAGAACCGCATCAACTTGCATCTAGAGAGAATGACTAGTTTTATCCAATTAATTTAATAAAATGAAAGTAAATCATTGGTCATTAAATAACGGAGCCACATGTGTAGTGGCGGAAATGGAGAATTCAAGCTTGACATGTATTGACTTTTGGTGCAAAGGAGGAAGTGTTTATGAAACGTCTGAGGAAGAAGGGATGGCACATTTTTTAGAACATATGATATTCAAAGGCAGCAAGAATCTTAAAGAAGGTGAATTTGATCTAAAGATTGAATCCCTAGGTGGAAGTAGTAATGCAGCGACTGGGCTTGATGACGTTCACTATCATGTACTAATACCTCCTGAAAATATAAAAGAAGCATTAAAATTATTATTAGATTTATTATTATTTCCTGTAATCAATGAAAATGAATTTCATACTGAGAAACAGGTAGTTTTAGAAGAGATATCTCAAAATATTGATCAACCAGATGAAATAGCTTATATGAAATTATTTGAATGTTGTTTTTCTCCACATAGATATGCCAGACCAATATTAGGTTATAAAAAAACGGTACAAGGTATTACTCCTGAACAAATGAAGTTATTTCATAGAAATCATTATGTAGGTGAAAATTGTGCCTTATGCATAGCAGGAGAATTGCCAAAAGAAATATATTCAATAATTAATAATAGTAAGCTTAAAGAATTAAAAAATATAAAAAAGCCCAATTTAAATAACAAAAGTATTTTCAAAAAAGGTTATAAAAAAGAATCCATCCCCAGACTAGAGGGAGGAAGAATAATAAAGGCATGGGAGCTTCCCCCGGCAAAAAATCAACAATTGATATTAGGAGCTGAGTTGGCCGCCTCAATATTATGCGAAGGCAGAAGCAGCATTATGGTCAAAAAGTTAAGAGAAGAGCTTAGAATAATTGAGTCAATTGAAATTGATTTGCAAATTCTTGAACAAGGCGGTTTAATCCTTTTAGAAGTATCTTGTTCAATAGAAAATCTTGAAGTTGTAGAGACTCAAATTAATACCATTCTTAACGAGTCAATTATAAATCTAATCCATAAAAAAGATATAGAACGTGCAAGAAAATTGGTGACTAATAATATTCACTTTGGAATTGAATTAAGTAATCAAATTGCTTCAACATTAGGGAGCCAAGCACTTTGGGGACGACATCAACCATTATTAGAGCCTATAGAAAATATTTCTTATTGGACATCTCAGCGACTAAATGAAAAGATTTTCCCACTATTTAATCCTAATGATTCATTTACATTAATAGCTGAGCCAGAGACAAAAACATGAACATTATTATAGATCAATCAAACACTAGAAATATAATTGCTCTAAAACTTTGGATAAAGGATGGAAGTCGAGCTGACCCTATAGGCAAAAAAGGGATACATCAAATTTTAAGCTCAACAATATGCAGAGGTTGTGGCCCATACAATAATAATCAAGTGGCTGAAATAGTAGAAGCCTCTGGATCTATTATTAATTGCGATACATATGAAGATGGTCTACTAATAAGTCTTAAATGTATAAGCAGTGACATTTATAAGCTTCTACCATTAATTGGGTGGATGATTACAAAACCACTTCTAAAGAGTGACCAAATAGAATTAGAAAAAGATTTAACAATAAAATCTCTAACTAGGCAAAAGGAAAGTATATACCAACAAGCATTTGATGGATGGAGGAAAATGATATATAAAGATGGACCATATGGTCATGACCCACTGGGATCAATAAATGACCTAATTACCGTAAAGAAAAAACATATCATACCCATAGCAAACTCATTAATTAATAGAGAAAAGACATTAGTAATTGGAGGTTATATTCCTAGTGAGATTGAAAATCATATTATTAATTCAACTGAATTTAATTCTATTTTCAAGGATAGTTCAATCAAAATTGAAACGAAATCAAATTTTCTTGATAATAAACTTATTAATAATATAAATTTTAATATTAGATATTTAAATACAAAACAAGTCGTACTTTTACTAGGGAAAGCAACAATATCATATTGTAGTGAAGAAGATATATTGCTAAGACTAATTTCAAGTTATTTAGGATATGGGATGTCAAGTTTATTATTCAAAGTGCTGAGAGAAAAATACGGTGTTGTATACGAAGCAGGAATTTATCACCCTGTTAGAGAGCATCAAACTCCATTTATAATGCATGCTTCAACCACAGAAGAGAAGGCAATATTTACAATTAAGTTATTAAAAGAATGCTGGGGAAAAATTTTGAATGATGAGATTCCACTCGAAGAGCTTAATCTTGCAAAAATAAAGTATAGAGGTCAATTTGCTCATTCTTTACAAAGTATTAGTCAAAGAGCAGAGCGTAAGGCACATCTCTTAGGCATGGGATTAACAAATGATCACGATAATAAAATTAATAAGCGATTAGAAAGTATAACTAGCAAAGAAATTCTTAAAGGTGCAAAACGTTATCTTGATAAGCCGTCACTTAGTGTTTGTTGCAACAAAGAAATTGCCAAAAAAATCAAAAAAGAGTGGAATAGATCTATGAATATTTAATAAAATAACTATCTATTATTCAACGACTTGGAGTCTTTCAAAAGGTATTAAGAAATCTCCACGTCTGAATCTTACCTCTAATAAGTCTTTTGGCCTTATTCCAATTATCTCACCAACTTCATCAAGAGATACTAGATCTGGAGGTCGAAGCATTGATACAGTATCTGCTGTTTTCAAATATGGTAATGGCACTTGTAAAGAGACCTTGTCCCCAATCGAAAATTTCATTGAGTGTTAATAAGAAAATGTATAAATAGTTTTAATAGATCTTATTGACATCTGAATAAATTTGTAAATAATACATTATATGATCTAATAATGAAGTTCATTGCAAATATTTAGTTTAGGAATAAAAGCTTTGACAGGAGTAATGTTAATCATAATTTGCGCAATGATACCATCTGCAATAATTTTACCTCAAAATGACCTAACTCTAGATGTTGTTCAACTACAAAGCAGTTGGCAAATTCATGGACTATTTTTAGCATCCCTACTTTGTGGAGCTGAAATTGGTGCAGTTTGCTCTATTTCATATCTGATTATAGGTTTATTCTATTTACCAGTCTTTCATGGAGGAGGGAGTATTGGTTATATTTTAACACCTGAATTTGGTTACCTACTAGGATTTATTCCTAGTGCTTGGACATGTGGCATATTAGCAAAAAGGGAATCAAATCCGAATTTAATCAATTACTCAATCTATACAGTGATTTCTTTATGCATTTTACATTTAACAGGAATTTTTTATCTCATTGCAGGTAAAATATTTGGAAATTGGATAAATAGTTTGCTTGATCTAATTCTAATAAATACTATAATTCCTTTTCCCTCTCAATTATTACTTTGCCTAACAATAAGTCTAATAGCATTATCACTAAAACGTTTTTTATTAATAAAATGAATTCATTTAAAGTTAGACCTAGAAAAATAATTATTCTTTCTATTTATATTATTTTATTAGATCAATTTAGCAAGTTTTTGGTATCAAGCAAATTAGAATTTAAAAGTTCAATAGAATTAATTTCAAATTTCATAAGAATCACACTAGTAAAGAATAAAGGAGCTGCATTTAGTCTATTTAGTAATTCAACATCGCTTCTAACTTTTATTAGTATAATAGCAACTTTGATGTTAATAACTATTATATTTATTCATCCTCCAAAATCTTACTTGAACTCAATTGGGCTCGGATGTCTATTAGGAGGTACCGTAGGAAATGGAATAGATAGACTTTTAAGAGGATATGTAATAGATTTTATTGAACTTGTTCCTATTAACTTTCCTATCTTCAATATAGCTGATATATCAATAAATCTTGCTATAATGTTTTTCGTAATTGATTTAATAATAACAAATAAGAAATCGAATCTTAAAAAATTTACTGATCAATCTTAATGAAAAGAAAAAATTCAAAAAAAATTATATTTTACATGGTAATAATTTTCATTGGAGTGATATTCGCAGGTATAGTTGGAGCAATAATTAGATTAATTAATATTCCAGCTATTATAATTACCTTTTTAATATTAGGATTTTTAGCCTATAAAAAAAAGTTTAATATTTTGCAAAGCATTATAAGTTCAAAATTTCAAGACATAAACGAGATAAACTATAATGATTTTTCAATATCAAGTAAAAGACAAGCAGCAGACAAGTCATTAGAAAGTATTGATCAGTTGATCTCATTAATTAATGATAAAGTTAAAGCCCAAGCTTTAAAAGATCAAAAGAATAAGGTCAGACTTGAATTACAAAGAGGAGATATTATTTTAGTTGTGTTTGGTATTGGTTCAAGTGGTAAAACATCATTAATAAGAGCATTGTTAAAAAAAATAGTTGGTAAAGTTAGTCCCGAAATGGGTTCAACAAAAGAGAAGGAATCTTACAGGCTTAGATTAAAAGGACTAAGCAGAGGAATTAAAATTATTGATACGCCAGGAATTTTAGAGGCAGGTAAAGATGGAAGAGAAAGAGAAAAAAACGCCTTAATTCAAGCTCGTAAAGCTGATCTAATGCTAGTTGTAATCGAAGGTGATTTAAGAGCAGCGGAAATTAATACTATTACTAATTTATCTAAAGTAGGGAAAAGGCTAATAATGGTACTGAACAAAATAGATTTAAGAGGAGAGAATGAGGAAAGGAAATTAGTTGATATTCTTAATAATAGATGTAGTAATTTTGTTAAAAAGGAGGATATTGTTTGTACATCTGCGTCGCCTCAAACTATTGCAATTCCTGGAAGTAATCCCTATCAACCTCAACCTGAGATCAATAGTTTAATTAAAAGATTAGCGACAATACTTCATGAAGAGGGTGAAGAATTAATTGCAGATAATATATTACTTCAATGTAATAACCTTGGAGCAGAGGGGAAAAAGTTACTAGATATTCAAAGAAGAAATTCGGCAAGGAAGTGTATTGATAATTATGGCTGGCTAAGTAGTGGAGCACTAATCTTAACACCATTACCTGTTGTAGATATGATTGCTGCTGCTGCAGTGAATGCACAAATGGTAATAGAAATAGCAAATATTTATGGTGTAAAGATAACAAAAGAAGGTGCAAAGAATTTAGCTCTATCAGTTGGAAAGATTATTGCAACTATGGGAATAGTTAAAGGAGGTGTTTCACTGATAAGTTCAACATTAAGTTTGTCATTACCAACTTATATCGTTAGCAAGGTAATTCAAGGAATAAGTGTATCTTGGTTTACAAGAATTGCAGGTGCAAGTTTTATAACCTATTTCCAACAAAACCAGAGCTGGGGAGATGGAGGCATACAAGAAGTTGTCCAATATCACTATAACTTAAACAAAAGGGAGGAGTTCTTCAAAGGCTTTATTCAAAGGGCTTATGAAAGAGTTATTGATCCTATAGTCGAAAGAAAATTCAAAAAGCTACCACCGAAATCAAGGCCTCCGAGGGAGGAGGATTCATTGGGCCTCTGAAATCCAAAAGGAAAACGAAGCCCAAGTAAATTATTCCTATTAAAATAGATATAAAGGCAGTTACAAAAGCCAAGATCTTTTTTTTATTATAAAATTCAGTATTCATTGCAAATTTAAATAATTGATTGATTGATAAGATCAGCTAAAAATCTTAAATCCTCATCTTTAGTATTAGGATTACCCAAGACAGCCTTTAAATAATATCTATCCCCATACATTGGTCTAGAAAGCATGAATTTTTTGTCTAACAAATATTTCCTGGTTTTCATAGACCAATCAGAAGCTTTAGCAGAATTATAATTAATTGGGGTAATAGCTAAAAGATGTAATGGACCAGATATTAATTTAAATTTAGATAAATCAATCTTTGATTCAAAATAACATTTTCTTTTTATTGAATCCAAAAGCAATTGTTCAATTCCCTTCTCACCTAATTGTCTCAACCCTATCCACAATTTTAAAGACTCGGCTGATCTTGTACCTTGAATACCTATCTCTCCCCCATGAACATCATTTCCAGCGATTGGCTCTGCATAAGGCAGTCCAGTAGAGAAAACAGAGGACAGGTGATTCTTATCAGCCACAAGGAGCAAAGAAGAAGTTTTAGATATACCTAATAATTTCTGAGGATTAACAGTTACTGAGTTTGCGAGGGCTAATCCTTCAACAAGTTCTGATGTTCTTTCAGAAAGAGCAAAAATCCCACCAATTGCCCCATCAATGTGAAACCAAACGTTTTCCTTACGACATAATTCGCCTATTTCGGAAAGGGGATCAATAGCTCCTCTAACGGTGGTTCCAGCAGTAGATACAACGGCAAAACATTTTCTTCCCTCAGATCGAATGGTATTAAACATTTTCGATAAAATAGAAATATTTAATTTCCCTTCATTATCCGTAGGGATCTTTATCAAAGAATCTTGATTTAACCCCATAATTCTCACCGCTTTTGATAGTGAAACATGAGAATCTTCACTCGCAAAAAATACTGCATTTGGATCATTTTCTAGACCAGCGATATTTCTTGCCACTACTAATGCCATCAAATTACTTAAGCTTCCTCCACTAGCTAATACGCCTCCTGATAAAGATCCAAGACCTAATTTTTTGCTAAACCATTCACAAAGCTTTTTTTCCAGAGAAGACAAACTAGGTGATAATTCTTCAGCTAAAATATTATTATTTAAACCTGCACATATAAGCTCGCCGACAATTGATGCAGAAAGAGCAGGTGGATCTAAATGAGCAAGTGCTCCTGGATGACATGGCCTATAGGCCCCATCCATTAAATATTGAAGTTCATTTAACAGAACTGTGTTTGATACGCCTTCTTTTTGTGGCGAAACTTCGGGTAATGTAAATGACTCTGGTATTGGACCATGACTGCCAGAAGCTGCAAACCAATCACAAAGATTACTAGAGGCTTCAAAAAGTAAAGATCGCAAATCTCTATCTAAGTTGTGAGGTGAAGCAAAAGGGTCCAAAGAAAATAAGTCTCTATTTTTGTTATTAGATGATCCAGTTCAAAAAGAAAAATGATTAATCTCTAGATAACCACTTTATTTGATAATTCTCCAAAATCTAAAAATTTGTCTAAACCAATCACACTAAGTCAGCGAAAAAAAATAGAGTGGATGACAAGATTGTTATCTAGAGCAAAGAAGGTGGGAGAACGTGGAGAAGTTCCTATAGCAGCAATAATTTTAGATAGCGAAGGCAGATGCATAGGCTATGGAGGAAACACAAGAGAATCATTAAAAGATCCTTTAGGCCATGCAGAGTTGGTTGCACTAAGACAAGCCACTTGGATCAAAAGTGATTGGAGATTCAATGACTGTACTTTGATAGTAAACCTAGAGCCATGTCCTATGTGTGCAGGTGCTTTAATACAGGCACGCATGGGACAAATTATTTTTGGGGCTAACGACCCCAAAAGGGGCGCACTTGGCGGGACTATTAATTTAGCCGAACACGAAAGTGCTAATCACAAAATGATGATTGAAAGAGGAGTAATGGAAGAAGAATCAAAAAAAATAATATTAGATTGGTTTAAAAATAGAAGACTGTCACCCAGAAAACATCTAACTTCTAAACTTAGGTAATTCAGTTTTAAAGATATCTAATATCCTTTCCACATTTTCAGAATTTGAATTGTACCCCATTAAACCTATTCTCCATACTTTTCCAGCCAAATCACCAAGTCCACCTCCAATTTCAACACCAAAATTATTTAGTAAATGAGTAGTAAAAGCTTTGCCATTTACCCCCTCAGGTATTTTTACAGTTGTAAGTGTAGGCAATCGCAGCTCTTCACTAACATGTAATTCCAAGCCCATATTCTCTAATGAATCCCATAAAGATTTAGCATTCTTGCTATGTCTTTCCCATGAGGATTCTAAACCTTCTTCTGCTAACAATCTGAGCGCTTCTCTAATTCCAAAATTCATATTTACTGGGGCAGTATGATGATAAACACGATCACTGCCCCAATATTTGTTTAATAAAGAAACATCTAAATACCAATTTGGAACCTTATCTTTTCTATTACTCATTTTTTCTTCAGCTCTTTCGTTCATTGAAAAAGGTCCTAAACCTGGAGGGCAACTTAAACCTTTCTGACTGCAGCTATAAGCCAAATCTATCTTCCATTCATCCAAATATAGAGGCACTCCTCCAAGAGAAGTTACAGTGTCAACTAAGAGCAAACAGTCATATTTTCTGCAAAGTTCACCTATCCCGTCCATAGGCTGACAAACTCCGGTTGAGGTCTCTGCATGGACAATTGCTAGCACAACAGGCTTATGTTCTTTTAAAGCATTTTCTATTTCATCAAGATTAAAAGCACTTCCCCAATCCTTATTAATCGAAGCAACATTTGCTTTATATCTTCCAGCCATATCTTCGAGTCGATGTCCAAAATATCCTTTTATAGCGACAAGAACCTTATCTCCTGGTTCAATGACATTCGCTAATGTGGCTTCCATCGCAGCACTTCCAGTACCGCTCATTGGAAGAGTTAATCGGTTGCTTGTTTGCCACGCATATCTCAGTAACTCTTGAACCTCACTCATCAGATCAACATAAAAAGGGTCTAAATGCCCAATAGGAGGTTGAGATAATGCTTTCAAAACAGCAGGATCTGCATTTGATGGACCCGGTCCAAGCAATAACCTTTCAGGAGAAATAGTTGGACCAAAATCTTTGCGATGTTGATTATCAACCGAAGGAAGAGTTTGTGTGGCCAAGAAAACAGATCAGTTCATATCTCAGAGCCTAAACAGCGATAGGCAAAGTCGGGGTGTTTTTTTTAGGG
>CETG01191907.1_pt1 | contig 12609 bp, 13 predicted proteins | sample 361471 | NCBI WGS metagenome assembly CETG01 (sample SAMEA2622696, study PRJEB7988) | marine metagenome | isolation source: saline water (ENVO:00002010), including | reverse complement strand
TGAAAAATTCACACTCAAATATAAATAAATCAAGAACAAGATTAATGCTTTCCTATGGACTGGGTGACGCCGGAACAGGACTAGCGGCAACTCAATTAGGATTTTATCTTTTTCCTTTTTTTATAGGTTATGCAGGTTTGCCTGCCTTAGTTGCAGGGTCTATATTAATGTTAATAAAAATTTGGGATGCCATTAATGATCCCTTTATAGGTTGGTTAAGCGATAAAACAAAAACGAAATGGGGGCCAAGAATCCCATGGATGATTTCTGCTTCAATACCTTTAGGGCTCTCTTTAGCTGCTATTTGGTGGGTTCCTAGTGGAACTGTTATAGAAAAAACAACCTATTATGTAATCATCTCAATAATCTTAATGACTGCTTATACCAGTGTAAATCTTCCATTCGCAGCATTATCTACTGAACTTTCTAAAGATATAACTATTCGTACTAGATTAAATGCAGCGAGATTTACAGGTTCAATTCTAGCTGGTTTGAGCGGTTTAATTATTGCTGCAAATATATTATCAAGAAATGAATTTGGATATTTTAGTATGGGTAAGTTAAGCGGAATAGTTGCATCATTAGCCACATTAATATCTTGCTGGGGGTTGGCACCTTTTGCAAAAAAAGCAAGAAGACCATCCAAGAGACATATACCTATAAAATCACAATTGAAAAAAATATTTAATAATAAAAAATTTATTAAGGTCATTACTCTTTATCTACTTTTATGGTGTGCACTTCAACTTATGCAAACAGTTTCGTTAATATATGTAGAACAAGTTTTGAAAATCCCCTCTGAATATGCCAAATGGATACCAATACCTTTTCAAATAAGTGCGCTAGCCGGACTTCAAATATGGAGCCTATTTTCTAATAAGTTTGGGAGAATCAAAGCCTTGTATTATGGATCTCTAATTTGGATCTTTTCATGTTTGATGACATTAACGATACCAGTTTTTCAGACTTCAATAGACCGAGATACTTTATTTTTTTATCAAGGTAATAACCTGTTTTTATTCATTTTCTTTCTAATAGTTATATGCTTGATTGGAGTTGGAGCTTCCACCGCCTATTTAATTCCATGGTCTTTATTACCAGATGCAATTGATGAAGATCCAGAAAAATCTGCTGGATTATATACTGCATGGATGGTGTTGATACAAAAAATAGGAATTGGTTTAAGTGTACAAGTACTAGGAGTACTTTTATCTTTATCGGGATACAAGATTGGTAATAATTGTGTCAACTTAGATTGTATTAACCAACCAGAATTGACTCAAATCACTATAAGATTATGTATAGGTCTAATACCTTCAATACTGGTAATATTCGGTTTGTTTACTATGAAGGGATGGGATAAAAAGGCTATTACGAACTAGAATATTGAAATGACCTACCCTAAAATCTTAAAAAGACTTTCTAAAAGCCTAACCATCGGCGGTCAGGCATTAAATTTTATATTTCAAGGTAAGATATCAAAAACTGATCTGATTGATCAATTAATGGAATCAGGTCCAGGTAGCTTAATAATCGTATTAATAACTGGTATCGCAGCTGGAACAGTTTTTAATATTCAAGTTGCTTCACAGTTAACAAGTATGGGAGTTTCATCTGAAATAGGTGGTTTATTGGCTGTAGGTATGGCAAGAGAAATGGCTCCGCTTCTAACTGCTACCCTTATGACAGGAAAAGTAGCTACAGCATATGCTGCGCAATTAGGCACAATGAAAGTTACCGAACAAATTGACGCTATTACAATGCTTAAAACAGAACCTGTTCAATATTTAGTTGTACCAAGATTACTCTCAATGGTAATAATGTCTCCAATTCAATGCATTATGTTTTTATCAGTTGCATTGTGGAGTGGTCAAGTTTGGAGTACTATTTTTTATAATGTTCCACCTATGATTTTTTGGACTTCTGTACGTTCTGGGAATATAAGTTTAACAACTAGTGATTTAACATCTATGATAATTAAATCAATTGTTTTTGGTTTACAAATTGCTATTATTTCCTGCGGATGGGGTCTTACTACGAGAGGAGGACCTAAAGAAGTTGGTTCAAGTACTACAGGAGCCGTAGTAATGACTCTTGTAACAGTATCTTTAATGGACGTTATACTAACGCAAATCTTATTTGGATAAAATTATGATTCAAAATTCCGATGTTGAACATTCAGTTACTATTGCTCCATCATTTAAATTACCAATAATACTTATATTCTTAAGCTTCATGCTTCTTTTCTTAGGAATTGGGATTTGGCCCACAATACTTTCTGCATCATTTAGTTTCTTTTTATTGCTGCAGGCATGTACCTTAAGAATAAAAATGACTAAAGAGGATTTCATAGTTTTACAACTAGGAAAAGAGATTAGAACATTTCCCTTTAAAAATTGGATTTCATGGAAGCTATTCTTACCTGAATTACCTGGGATTTTTTACTTTCGAGAGGAATCTAGCCCACACCTTTTACCAATACTTTTTAACCCTAAACAATTACAAAAAGAACTTATTATTAGGGTTGAATCATTAGAAATAAAAAAATCATGATTCTTAAAATTTCCAAAATAATCAATCCTAATAATAATGAAAAACAACAAAAATCAAAAAAATGATTCTCTTAACCAAAAGCAAGTTGAAGAAAAAAGTGATTTAGTTAAAAATGATCGTAAGGGGCCAAAAGAATTCAATCAAGAAAAAAAGGCTGCTAATAGTACTCAAAGGGAAGAATCGATAAAGGACCAATTAGGTGAGAAATTATTAATCGACATTATCTCAAGAAAATCTAATTTAGAGTTACAAATAAAAGACTTAGAGAAAAAAAAAGTTTCTTTAGAAAATGATATCAATTCAAGTTTTAATGGAAAATCAGAAGACATCGTAAAACGAGTCAAAGGATTTCAAGATTATCTTATTGGATCTCTACAGCATTTATCTCAATCTGTAGAAAAGCTCGAGTTAGTTTCTCAACCAATTATAGTAAAACCCTCTCCTTTAGATGAAACCAATATAAATTCTAAGAATAATAAAATTGAGAGTGCTCCTGCGTTATCAGATACATTTAAACCTGATAAAGATATTATTAAAAAATGTTTTGCCAATTTTAAAGAACAACCTGATTTCTATGCTGAGCCATGGAATTTAAGAAGAAGTCTTGAGAATGAAGACATAGAAATGCTTAATGATTGGTTTTTCAATATGGGCGGACGCGGAGCACTTCAGAGTAGAGGTTCTAGGCAAAAAAATTCTCTTGTTTCGGCAGCTCTAATATCCATTCTTGGAGAATTATATGGAGATCAATTCCAAACTTTAATATTAGCATCTGAGCCTGAAAGGCTTGGAGAATGGCGAAGAGGACTACAAGATTCCTTAGGCCTTACAAGAGAGGATTTTGGACCAAATAGTGGAATTGTACTATTTGAAAGACCTGAAGGGTTAATAGAAAGAGCAGATAGGCTAGAAGAAAATGAGGAAGTCCCTCTAATTATTATTGATGCATCAGAAACATCAGTTGAGATTCCAATTCTTCAATTCCCTTTATGGCTAGCTTTTGCTGGTAATAATGCAGAAATTTATAATGATTTAGAATATAACTAATGATTATTAAAATATCTATTCTTTTTACAAGTTATCTGTTGGGTTCAATTCCAACAGGTTTTTTATGCGGGAAATATCTTAAAAAGATTGATTTAAGAGAAATAGGTTCAGGTTCAACTGGAGCTACAAATGTTTTAAGAAATATTGGGAAATGGCCTGCACTATTTGTTTTTATTATTGATGTATTTAAAGGTTTTATCTCTGTAGAACTTGCTCATCTGTTAATAAACGATAATTATTTCGAGGTTTTAGCTGGCTTACTTGCTATCTCTGGCCATATTTGGCCTGTTTGGCTCAAAGGCAAAGGGGGAAAGGCTGTGGCTACAGGATTAGGTATGTTTTTAGCATTATCATCAAAGGTTGGTTTAGCTTCATTTGGCATCTTTTTATTAATACTAAGTAGATTTAAAATTGTTTCCTTAGCAAGTATTATTGCAGCGATTTCCTTACCTATCTTAATGTATTTAAACATTGGTTTTTTGAATCATCCCTTTACTATTATTAGTTTTATCGTATCTGTTCTCGTAATTTGGAAGCACCGCACAAATATTAAACGCTTAATAAAAGGAGTTGAACCACAAATAAATAAGAAAAGTTAATCAACTTATACTTTTACAAATATTAGAAAATGTTTGTTGGGGATTATTTGATTTTGTAATACTCCTTCCAATAACTAGCTGAGTTGCTCCATTATTTAAAGCATCTCTAGGTGTCATTACTCTATTTTGATCATCATTCTTATTATTCTCAAGTCTTATTCCTGGAGTAATTAACTTAAAATTATTAGTAGAAGAGATTCTTAATTTTTTGACTTCCCAGGGGGAGCAGACACATCCATCAAGGCCAGCATCATAACAGAGTTCAGCTTGTCTCAATACATGCTCCTCTATGGAGGTTTGAATATTGAAATCATAATTAAATTCGTTAGGAGAAAGACTTGTTAAGACTGTTATCCCTAGTACAGATGGAGGAGCAACATTTGACTCCTTTGCCCCTTGAATAGTTGCTTCTTTTGATAATTCCAGGGCCCTTCTTCCTGCAAATGAATGCACTGAAATCATATCAACTCCATATTTAGAAACTTCATAACATGCTGATTTCATTGTGTTAGGTATATCGTGAAATTTAAGATCTAAAAAGATTTTCTTTTCCATCTCTTTAAAAATCTTTATCACCGCAGGTCCTTCTCTCGAAAATAACTCTAAACCAACCTTTACCCATTTCAAATTTGGAAAATCTTTTATTAAGGATATAGCTTGACTCAAATTAAAACCATCAATTGCTAAAATAATTTTCTCTTCAGGTTTAATTATTCCCATAACATTTAATTTTCAAATCTTTTATTAATTTTTTTCCCTATTTGTAATATTTTACCTACTAATTCTTCTTTAGATTCAAAAATAATATCTGGATCTATTATTTTAATACTATCAATCTTAACAGCACCTCCTTTAATCAATCTTTTTGACTCACTACTTGAGTTAAATAACTTCAGTGAACTTAATAAATAAAATAATTTTATAGGGAAATTTAAATTCTCTAAAGAGATAGGAGGAATATTTCCAACAGTCTCTTTTTGTCCCAGAAAAATTTTTTCAGAATTTGATTGAGCCTCTAGGGCTGCATCATGTCCATGAAATAAAGATGTTACTTCTAATGCCATAAACCTCTGCAAAGTTCTAGGATCTTTTCCTTTTAAAGGCCCAAGATCGCAATCTGTAAGTAATTCAATATAAGAATAAATAATACTATCCTTAACCTTCTCTAACTTTGAATACATCGACAAAGGTTCCTCGCATAAACCTATAGTATTTAATTCGGACTTACTCATTTTTTTTACCCCATCTAAACCAACAAGAATCGGGAGAAGAAGACCATATTGAGGTTCCATATTAAATTTCCTTTGCAAATCTCTACCAATCGCAATATTAAACTTCTGATCTGTACCTCCAAGTTCTATATCCGCATCTACTGCGACTGAGTCATAACCCTGTAATAAAGGATATAAAAATTCATGCAAAGATATAGGTATTTGTTCACTATATCTTTTATTAAAGTCCTCTTTTGCAAGCATTTGACCCACTGTTGAGGAACTCATTAATTCAATTATTGAATTTAAATTTAATTTTTTTAGCCATTCACTATTATGTCTGATCTCTAACCTGCCTTCAGTTTCAAAATCCAGAATAGACTTATCCGCTGATTTCCCTAAACCTAACTGTTGCAAATATGTCTCTGCATTTTTACAGACATCTTCCTCAGAGAGTTGTATCCTAGTTTTATTTTTACCTGTAGGATCTCCTATTTGAGCTGTGAAGTCACCAATTATTAGAACAGCTTTGTGACCATTATCTTGAAAAGCTCTTAATTTCCTAAACAAAATACTATGTCCTAAATGTATGTCTGTGCCAGTAGGATCAATTCCAAGTTTTATCCTTAATTTCTTCCCATTTTTTTGGGCATCATACATTTTATTTTCTAAAGATTTCTCAGAATTTTGTAAAGGGAATATTTCAGAGATTCCTCTTGTTAACCAATTTGGAAGTTTTTTGTATTGAACCATTAAAGATTTATTTAAATTAAGATTTAAGAACTTTTGTCAAGTTCATTTTTCATACGAATTAAAGTTTTATTCATTTGATCAAACATTTGTTCAGGAGTGATTCCGAACTGACTAAGCTGCGTTTTTAGTTGTTCGACTGTCATTTTTGCTTGAAAATCTTCAGACAATTCAAATCTTTTCATAAAAACTTTATAGCGATCCATTAAAGATTCCATTCGTTTTATGAACATTTTTTTACCTTCTCTATCAAATTTTCCATAATCAGAACCTAATTTCATCAGTTCTTGATAATCATTAAAAAGCTGTTTGGCCTCTTCTTGTACAATGTCTGACTCAAAGAATGACATTTAAATAATTCCTCCCAAAAATTTATGAGATTTATAACTTATGGTTGTTTGATGAAAATCGATCATCATTAAATAGATTTTTAAAGATTAAGCTTTGCTATTGCACAAAACATTTAATAAGTCTTTAGCAAAGTTTTAACCTTGTTCTAATAAATTAACTGATTGCTTACAAAATTGGAAGAGAGAAAATACTACAACAGATAATTTAAATAAAATATCTGAATTGGATTTAAATTAAAAAGTAAAAAATAAATCATTCCTTTTTATTATTTTCTCAATATGAGAATAGATTTTCTTGCTATTAGCAAAGATATGAAGATAAAATAATTATGTTTGTTAATTAATTTATTAATTTAATTAATGAACCAATTAAGTCAGAAAGACTTGAGAACTTAAAAAATAAAGATTTAAATAAAAAATTATCCATAAAACAAAATTAGCAACTACTATTCGAAAAAATGAAGGCAATTGAAATCATCTAAAATAGGACAAAACTCAACCAAAAATAGGCAATTTGAATTATTTAACTCCTCTAATAATTTCTCTACAAATTTCAATAGAGAAAATAATCTTTATTTAAGTAAAGACTCTACACTTTTATGGAGAAGAAATATATATAAACATCAACAAGAAGTTTTAAAAACTTTTGATAATTGTTATATACAAAAATCCTTTATTCAAGAAGAATCAAATAAAGAGATTGACAAGATAAATCCATTTTCCCTCAATAGTTCAACAATTAACTTTTGGCGTTCTGGAAAGGCAATTCATAAAGGTCCTGCAATTTACTTTGTGATTGACAAAATTAAAAAAGAAGAAATTATTTTATATATTGGAGAAACTTATTCAGCAGACAAAAGATGGAAAGGAGAGCATGACTGTAAAAATTACATTAATAACTACAAAGAGTCACTTTCTAATAATAATATACAAAGTCATATTGATATACGCTTCTCTTTAGATGTACCCTCGGATGTAAAATTTAGAAGGAAATTAGAACAGAAGCTAATCTGGTTATGGTTACCGCCCTTTAACAAAGAAACGAGAGGAAGATGGTCAACTACTTTCACCAATTATTAAAACATTACGTCAAATCTTAAAATGCAATTTTCTATTTTCGATCAAACACTCAATTCGTGGGAAGGATCATCATTATTACTAGGTATCTTAGAAGAAGATATGAATGAGCAACTAAAAAAACTTGAATTCATGCTTAATACAAAATTAATTCTGGAAAAAATTAAAGATAAAAACTTTAAAGGTGAAAAAGGACAACAACTATCTTTTGATTTCATTAATGAAAAATTAAATACCTTTGCAATAATTGGTTTAGGTAAGAAGGATAATATAAATAATGCATCTTTAAGAGATGATTTATCGGATTTTGCCAGAAGAATTTTAGATAAAGAAAAAAAAATAAGTATTCTTCTTCCATGGGAAATTTTAGATGAAAATGCTCTTAACGTAGCAGTTGAATCAATAAGATTATCAACATTTAAAGATAATAGATTCAATAAAAAAAGAGATGAAGTAATCAAGCTACAGGAAGCAGAGTTTATTTTGCAAAACAACTTATCAGAGATTTCTTTTAAAGAAAGCGAAGACATCTGCGAAGGCGTTGAGTTCGCGAGAAGATTAGTTGCTGCTCCACCAAATAGCCTTACACCTTTGGATATGTCAATTAAGGCCGTTGAGATTGCCAAGTCTCATGACTTAGAAGTAAATATTTTAGAGAGTGACCAATGCCATAAACTTCAAATGGGGGCATATTTAGCTGTCGCAAAAGGGTCAGATTTAGATCCTAAATTTATACACTTGATATATAGACCTAAGAGTCCCATAAGAAGGAAAATTGCATTAGTAGGTAAAGGTCTTACCTTTGATTCTGGCGGATATAACCTAAAAGTTGGAGCCTCTCAAATTGAGATGATGAAATATGATATGGGAGGTAGTGCTGCTGTTTTAGGAGCTGCAAAAGCAATAGGAGGAATTAAACCTGAAGGTATAGAAATTCATTTTATAGTTGCAGCCTGTGAAAATATGATTAATGGTTCAGCAGTCCATCCTGGCGATGTAGTGACTGCTTCAAATGGAAAAACAATTGAAATTAATAATACTGATGCAGAAGGAAGGCTTACTCTTGCAGATGCTTTAACTTATGCTTCCAACTTAAAGCCTGATACAATTATAGATCTTGCAACTCTTACAGGGGCTTGCGTTATCGCTCTAGGGAATGATGTTGCTGGGTTATGGAGTAATAATGATAGATTGGCCAGAGAATTAGTTAATTCAGGTAAAAAAGCTGGGGAAAATATATGGCAAATGCCTTTACAACATACATATAAAGATGGCCTTAAATCTCATATAGCAGACATGAAAAATACTGGTCCTAGGCCTGGGGGTTCAATCACTGCAGCTTTATTCCTAGAGGAATTTTTTGATAAGAATATAAACTGGGCTCATATTGATATTGCTGGTACTTGTTGGACTGATAAAAACAAAGGTATAAACCCATCAGGGGCTACAGGCTTTGGAGTTAGAACACTTGTTCAATGGATAAAAGATAGCTAGAAAATATTTTATTTACCCCAATAAGTAATAGAGCGAGCATTATCTCTCCATAATTTTTCTAATCTTTGATCTCGACCGCAAGTGAATCTGTAAAATTTATATTTAAATTCGTTGTTATCTGCAAAATCTTGATGATAATCCTCTGCTATCCAAAACTTGCTTTTAGGTTTTATTTCAACTTTAATTTCATTCAAGGGTAACTTAAGTTCTTTAGATGCTGATAATAAAGTGTTTTGTGCTTTATTCTTTTCTAATTCATTGTTAAAAAAAATTACTGGTTTATAGGAATCTCCTCTATCACAAAATTGTCCTTCATCATCAAGTGGGTCAATATTACGCATATATAGCCTCAAAATATCACTATAGTCAACAGCATTTCCTTCATAATTTATTAAAACAACTTCCTGGTGCCCTTCATGATTTTCATAAGTAGGATTTTGTAGAGCTCCACCTGAATATCCACTATAAACGTAATTAATTCCTTCAAGAGACTCTAAATCATGTTCTAAACACCAAAAACAACCTCCGGCAAGAACCATCTCATCTGCAAGAGTTAATGCGGGGTTAAAAGTTATGGACAAAAAGATTAATATAGAAACAAAAATTTTCATTTATTAATTATAGTATTCAAACTATAGAATTTAGTATTTCTTGAGCAGCTCTTTCAACACCACCTGCATCTCCTAATTCTTTTCTCAATAATTGATAGCCTTTCTTAATTTTCTTTATTTGATTTTTATCTTCTATTAATTTACATGATTTTTTGTAAATTTTATCGACATCAAAATCTTTTTGTACAAATTCAGGAATAATTGATTTTCTTAATAATAAATTTACAGGAGATATAAATCTCACCTTGAAATTTAATATTTTCTTTGCAATAAAAGCAGTAACGCGACTTACTCGATATCCAACTACCTGGGGAACTCCATACAATGCAAGTTCCATATTAACTGTTCCTGATTTTGAAAGAGCTAATTTAGTTAGAGAATAAATATATTGTTTTTTTTCTTCAATATCGCTATGTTTTATAATCTCTCCTTTTATTTTATATTCTTTAAAAGCTTGTTTAAATTTATCATCAAATTCTTTTCTACATGATGGAATAAAAACAATTAGATTTGGATATTTTTGTTGAATTCTTTTTGCTACTTTCATAAAAACAGGTAATACATATTTTAATTCCTGTGGTCTGGAGGCTGGCATAATTAAAAGTAAATTCTGATTATTCTTTAGCTTTAAAATTTTTCTAGCCTCTATTTTAGATGGAAGTTTTTTAGTAAGATCCATCATAGGATGTCCAATCCATGATACATTGCCACCCCTTTTCTTATAGAAATCTGCTTCTTGTTTAAAAATTGCAAAAATCTTATCTGAAAAATTTATAAGATCTGTGGTTGAATTATTTCCTACTCTCCATGCCCATTCCTGGGGAGCTATGTAATAGTAAATAGGAACTTTATTTTTTTGCCTTCTGAGTTTTCTGCCTATATTAATATTTGGACCCATATAATCAATAAGAATTAAGCAATCTGGAGAGTGAGATATCAAGGATTTATAAAAATTTTTTTGTATCTTAAGTGTAGGTATAACCAAAGGCAAAGCCTCCCAAATCCCAATTGCACTAATAGGTGTTGTATCATAAAGAATTTTTACTCCTTCATCTAACATCCTTTGTCCCCCTAAACCAAAAATGTCAATTTCAATTGATCTTTTTTTACTCTCTTTGAACAGTGCCTTTGCTAATAAACTGCCGTGTAAATCCCCTGAAACCTCACCTGTACTTATAAAAATATTCTTATTCATAAATTAATTACCGGCATAGGACCTCTTCTATTTTTGGAAATTGATTCTTTGACAAAACTACATAATTTATTTGATGAGACATCTAATCTTTCTCTCATCGCCAAATCTAGAGCATCAGAAATTACATACTCAGATTTGAATAGAAGGTTCCAAATTTTTTGTAACAACTTCTGATCTAAAAGATTATTCTCAATTAATCCGCTTCTCTTAATCCCTACTCTATTTAATCCTCTCAAGCGACCAGGATGTCCTTCTGCTAATGAGAAGGGAGGTATATCTCTATCTACTCTTGTCATCCCACCAACCATAGCCAAATAACCAATATGAACAAATTGATGAATACCCAGACATCCACCCACAATAGCGTTATCCTCAATTCTGACATGTCCTGCAACCTGGACACTGTTTGACATGACTATGTTATTTCCAATATCGCAATTATGCCCCACATGTGTATAGGCCATAAACAAATTATTATTTCCAATTATTGTTTGTTCACCTTCATCAGTTGCTTTATTAATAGTTACACATTCTCTAAATGTATTATTATCTCCAATGATTAGCTCTGTGTCAGCACCTTTGTACTTTAAATCCTGAGGCTCCAGACCAATAAATGCGCTAGGAAAAATTATATTATTTTTACCAATTTTAGTTTTTCCTTGAATTATGGCATTAGGTCCAATCCTTGTTCCAGATTCAATTATTACATCTGGACCAATAATTGCTCCTTTTTCAACTTTTACACCTTCGTGTATTTGTGCATTCGTGTGAACGAATGCACCTGAGTCTATTTCTACTCTATTTACTTTGGTCAATTCATTGTTATTATTTTTTTCCATTTTTAATTAACCAAAGAAAACATTAATTCACCAGAACAAACAAGTTTTCCTTCAACATGTGCTTCCCCTCTTACTTTACCGAATCTTTGTCTTTTTATACTCAGTAGTTGGCAAGTTATCACTAATTGATCCCCAGGGACTACAGGTCTTCTGAATTTAACATTATCAATCCCAGCGAAGACAAACAAACCTTTTGGCAATGCAGGCATCTGCGTTACTATAAGTCCTCCAACTTGTGCCATTGACTCAACAATTAAAACCCCTGGCATTAAGGGTTTATTAGGGAAATGTCCTTGAAATTGAGGTTCATTTATAGTTATATTTTTAATTGCTACTGCTTTTTCGCCAGGCACATGTTCTATAACTTTATCAACTAATGCAAAGGGATACCTATGAGGCAGAAGGCCTAATATTTCCTCTGAAGAAAGTTGATCTTTTTTAGGGTTGCTTTGTTTTTCCAAGATTAAAATAATTTAACTTTTAAGAGAAGAGGCCAAAATTGCATTTAAGGCATGAGATCCTTTATAAACTAAAATTTGGGCCTTAGGTAACCCTACCAAAGCCAGGTCCCCAATTAAATCTAAAATCTTATGTCTTACAGGTTCATTATCAAATCTTAATGGAGGATTAACCCAGTTCTCCCCATCACAAACGAGAGCATTTTCCAAACTGCCCCCTTTTATAAGTCCTAATTCGCTTAATTCTTGAAATTGATCTTTAAATCCAAATGTTCTTGCTGGAGCAATCATTTCTACATAACATTTTGGATTTAAATCCAAAACAAAAGTCTGTTGCCCAATGGCCTTATAAGGGAAATCAATAGTAGAAATAATTGTAAGTTTTGAAGAAGGTATTGCTGCAATGACAGAATTATCTTTGTTGA
>CETG01430813.1_pt1 | contig 12616 bp, 13 predicted proteins | sample 361471 | NCBI WGS metagenome assembly CETG01 (sample SAMEA2622696, study PRJEB7988) | marine metagenome | isolation source: saline water (ENVO:00002010), including | reverse complement strand
CTCAATAGGCTGGTGAGTTGGTCCGTCCTCCCCGACATAAAAAGAATCATGAGTAAACTCATGAATGACTCGAGCATTTTGCAATGCACCGAGCCTTAACGCAGGCCGTTCATAATCAGCAAAAACTAAAAATGTACCGCCGAATGGTATAACACCACCATGTAATGACATGCCATTCATCATGGCCGCCATTGGAAATTCTCGCACACCAAAAGGTATATTTCGACCAGATTGATTATTTTTAGAAAAATCTTTATATATTTTTGCAAAATTGCCTGTATAGTTTGATGGTTCTAAATCTGCTGATCCTCCAATGAGATTGGGTATTAGACTTGCAAATTTATCTAGAGTTGCCCCAAAAGCTTTTCTAGTTGCAAGAGATTCTCCATCTATAAAAGAAGGATAATCAGATTTAGGAGTTCTATTATCAATGCAAATGGAGATTAGTGAAGAAGTCTCTTGTAATGATGCTAAATTATCTTTTTCAGCATTCCAAGATCTTACCATGGAAGAAAGTTTAGAGTATCTAGATTGAAAATACTCTTTGATTTCATCAGGATAATAAAATTTTTCATTAGGAAGCCCAAGTTTCTCTTTAGTCCTATCAATCTCTTTTTGGGGTAGTGGAGCTCCATGGGTATTGTGATCACCTTCCATACTAGCGGTACCTTTGGCCATTATAGTATTACCTATAATTATGCTAGGACGATTATCTACCTTTGCTAAATCTATTGCTTCTTTAATCTTAGAATGATCATGACCATTTATTTCTTGAACATGCCAATTGAAACCTTCAAATATTTTTTTATAATTAGTAGAGTCTGAGCGATTTGTATGGCCAGATATCTGTGCATCATTTGCATCATAAAAAACGATTAACTTTGACAAACCTAGATGACCAGCCAGTGATGCAGACCCTAAAGCAACTGGCTCTTGAAGATCACCGTCGCTTGCAAGTACATAGGTAAAATGGTCAACTAATTTGGAAGCTTTTGAAGAGCTTTTTATAAATATATTACGTAGATAAGCTTCAGCATGTGCCATACCTGTTCCCATCGCAAAACCTTGGCCTAGTGGTCCAGTTGTACACTCCACGCCAGCTATTTCTACTTCTGGATGACCTGGCGTATTACTATTTAATTGCCGAAAATTTTTTATATCCTCCAGATCTAGCCACCCAACTAAAAGCAATAAAGCATACTGCACCATAGACATATGACCACCAGATAATATGAAACGGTCTCGGTCAAACCATTCTGGATTTTTAGGGTCAAATTTTAAATAATACCGATAAAGCACATATGCAAAATCTGCACATGATAATGGACCTCCAGGATGACCACTATTGGCCTCTCTAGTAGCATCCATTACTAATCCCTTTATTACTGCGATTGAATATTGATCTTTATCATCTTTTGACCATTGCGAAAAATTATCTATGTGTTGGTAAGTTTTCATGAAAATTAAACTATTCTTATTAATAAAGATTTAATAGCTAATTAATAAAATTATCCTAAATCTATACATGGCATATTACTCACCTTATAGATTAGATAGTTTATAAAAATCTTCAATTGTTTGAACTGGGTTATTTGATTTAAACACTTCAGACCCTGCAACCAAAACATCTGCACCAGCATTCAAAACAGATTTTGCATTATGCAACTTCACACCTCCATCAACTTCAATGAGCACACGATCAAGACAGTTCTCAATTAAAAAAGACTTAATTAATGATATTCTTTCATTAGATTCTGGAAGATAACCCTGTCCTCCAAAACCTGGCTCTACACTCATCACCAATACTATATCTACCTTATCTAGGATAGGTAAGATTTCTGAAAGAGGAGTATTAGGTTTAATAGATACACCAACCTTACATCCGCAGGAACGAATAAGGTCAATAATATTTATAGGATCCTCTACCGCTTCAACGTGGAATGTAATATTATCAGCACCAGCCCTAGCGAATGGCTCAACAAGTGTCTCAGGATCAATTACCATCATATGCACATCCATAAATTTCTGTGTTTTTTTTCTTAATGATTTTACAACTGGTGGACCGATAGTAAGGTTCGGGACAAATTGATTATCCATTACATCTACATGTATCCAATGTGCACCTCCTTTATCACAAATCTGAAGAGCGGATTGAAGATCAGAAAAATCTGCCGATAAAATTGATGGCGCTAATTTAAAATTATCAGTCATTTTTAGATATGTAACTTAAATGAAACTGTAGTGTTTATTCTATGGATAGATAAATTTTATCGTTTCCTTTAAATTTTTATTTAGACTATTACTAACAGGACAAGTTAAAGCCGCACTTTCTAACTTCCGTCTAGATATTCTATCAAAATTTTCATTAAACATTATGTTTATTCTAATTTCCTTTATTCGTCTTGGCTTTGTCCCCATCATCTTTTCTACTTCAGCAGTGGTACCATCAAGGTTGATATGATTCCTATCCGCAACAATTCCCATAATAGTTAACATACAGGAAGCTAATGCAGTCGCAACTAGATCTGTAGGTGAGAATGCTTCTCCTTTACCTTGATTATCGACTGGAGCATCCGTTATAAAAACATTACCAGATTGTATATGAACCGCCTCTGTTCTTAGATCTCCCTTATATATTACTTTCGATATCATTGCGATACCTCCCTAAATACACGTTTAAAATTTTCACCTAAAACTTTTCTTATTTCTTTTTTACTATATCCTCTATCAATAAGCATTTTAGTTAACGCAGGTAACTTGCCAATATGCTCTATATTTTTTGGTAAGATCTCTACACCATCCCAGTCTGCACCTATACCAACATGGTTAATCCCAATTAAATTTTTGACGTAATCAATGTGATTAACTACATCACTAAGATCAGGGACAATTGATTGATAATATGGTACAAGTTCTTCACTTACCTTATACCACCCCGCATCTGTATTTTCACCATATATTGCGCTTATTGAATCAATCAAAGACTTTTTTGATTCCTTAAGATATTTTTCTTTTTCAGCAAAGGCTGAATCAATATAGGTAGGATAAAAATTAATAAAAACAACTCCACCATTTTTTTTAATCGCAAACAATTGATCATCTTTTAAATTCCTGAAGTGAGGACATAAATTATACACTGATGAGTGAGAAGCAATAATTGGTTTATTTGAAATATCTAATATATCCTTTACTGTCTGCTCCCCCGCATGTGAAACATCAATCATTATACCAAGTTCATTGCATTTGCGAATTACTTTTTTACCAAATTCAGATAAACCTATAAATGCTAACGAGTCTCTTTTTTGATTTTCATCCTTTGCTGATGTTGCCCAATCATTAGAATTATTCCAAGTCACACCTAAATAACGCATGCCTCGATTATATAATTTTTCAAGTTTTTGCAGGTCATTTTCTATAGCGTGTCCCCCTTCTACACCAATCATACAAGAAAGGATATCTCTTTGATCATTAAATATAATATCTTGGTAGTTAAATGGAATAGCCCATTTCTCAGGTACCCTAGAACAAAGATTTTCAAGATGAGATATCATCTTATTGGCACGATCAAAATATTTACCCTCGAATTCGGATGGGGAAACCCAAATCGAAAACACTTGTAAATCTACACCTCCTTGTTCAAATTTTTTTAGATCTGAATGACTCTCGGGTAAATTAGATAAAATATTTCTTCCTGACATAGATCTTAGTAATACATCGTTATGCGTATCTGCAATAAAAGATTTATGGTGAAAATCAGAAATATCCGAACCGCATGAAATCAAGATCCAACAAATTAACCATACCTTATTTAATATATAATTTCTCATCGTATCGGACTCAATTTATTTTCAATATCTGCATATAATTTTTTCTTTGTTATAATGCCTTCAATAAAAGAATCAATTAATTTAAATTGAATTTCCCCTCTCCTATATACTTCTGAATATGGTAATTCGTGGAAAGATACCATAGAATATCTTGGGACAAACCGATCCCAAAACTTATTCTCTAAATCGAACTCTAATTGTCTTCTAATTTTATATTTTTGGTCATTGACCGAATCTCTCATCTCAACATAATTTTCTAAAGCCATATCTGCTATTGCGAAACCATTGGGGACTTGATTATCTGAAAATTTTGAGAATATTTCATCCCAGTCACCCTCATATCCTTTCACAAGAGAATTCATTACCGTACAATCTTGTAATGATGCATTCATACCTTGACCAAAAAATGGCACAATGGCATGAGCAGCATCTCCAAAAATTGCGGCAATCCCACCATAATGCCATTTATCACAATAAATAGTCGCTAATTTCCCAACAGGTCTTTTATGATATTCATCAGATAGATTAGGTATTAATTCTTCTGCATCAGGAAAATAATTTTTAAAAAAATCCACTACCTTTTTTTCTGAATTAAGTGATGTAAAGCTATTATCACCATCCATGGGAAGAAATAATGTACATGTGAATGATTGATCAAAATTTGGTAAAGCAATAAGCATAAATTGCCCTCTTGGCCATATATGTAAAGCATTTTGGTCTAATTGAAACCCGCTATTATTATTTGGAGGGATTGTAAGCTCTTTATACCCATGCCCCAATGGTCTTTTAGAAAAGTGTATATCTGAATCTTTAATTATAGAAGCTCTTACTTTTGATGATGCGCCATCGGAACCTAAAACTCTACAAAATGGTATATTTTTATTTTGAAAATTAAGTTTTGAATTTTCGAAATCAATACCTTTTAAATCATAATTAAAATGCAAATTTACATTTTCTTTACCTTCTGCGTGATCCATCAAAGATTTATTAAGTTTTGATCTTGAGACTGAATAAATAACTTCATTCTTTTTCTGACCATAAGGTTGAATGTGAGTATTGCCATCTGCATCATGAATCATCCGACCACTCATAGGGATCAAACTTGATTTTATTTTTTTAAAAGCCCCTATATCTTTTAAAGCTCTTATTCCTCTTTGAGAAAGGGCAAGATTAATTGAACGACCAGCAGATTGCGAATTAACTCTCATATCAGATCTAGATTCATATATATCTACAGGATAACCTAATTGTGATAAATAAGTAGCCATAACAGGACCCGCTAGACCTGCACCAATAAGAGAAAAATGGTCGCTATCTCTCAATTGCATTTCTCAAAATTTTTACAAAATCAAAAACTTCACAATATTTATTAAACAAAGGATGTGGTGCAACTCTAATCACATCAGGATTACGCCAATCACAGACTATACCATTCCTTAAAAGATAATAATATATATCCTTTCCACCAGAGATGGACAATGAAAGTTGACATCCTCTAGATTTAGGGGTAATAATATTTACAGATGGTAGAAATTGAGTAATTAAATATTCCATATAAGATGAAAGGTTTTTACCCTTTTTACGTATAGCATCCATTCCCACTTTATTATAAATAGCCATTGAAGCAAGTAAAGGAGCCATACCCATAATTGGTGCATTACTAATCTGCCAACCTTCTGCTGTTAATATTGGATCAAATTTCGAAGACATTTCAAATCTTGTATCTTTATTATGTCCCCACCATCCAAGTAATCTAGGCCCATCCCATTCATGATGCCGCTCATGTATAAACACACCAGATGGACTTCCTGGCCCCGCACAAAGGTACTTATATGTGCACCATGAAGAAAAATCCACACCCCAATCATGTAAGCTCAGTGGTAAATTGCCTACACTATGAGCAAGATTAAATCCAACTATAGATTCTTTTTCTTTGCCCGCTTTTGTTATTTGCTCTAAATCAAATGCCTGGCCAGTATAATAATTAACACCTCCCAGATAAATTACAGCAAGTTCATCACCATGTGTTTCTATAGCAGAGATGATATCCTCATGCCGTAAAATTTTTTCGTTTTTTCTTGGGATAAGTTCAATTAACGCAGAATCTGGTTCAAAACCATGCAATTTTATTTGACTCTTTACTGCATAATAATCAGATGGGAATGCATCTTTTTCTATCATTATTTTGTATTTTTTTTTCTTTGGCTGATAAAAAGAAATCAAAAGTAAATGAATATTTACTGTTAATGCATTCATCACCACTACTTCTTGATTGAGCGCACCAACCAATTTTGCTGTAGATTTAGTAAGCCTCTCATGAAAACTAATCCAGCGTTCTTCTTGACCAAGAACGCCTTTTTCTGACCAGATAAACAATTCTTTTGTTATATAATCATGAACTCTTTTAGGCTGAAGTCCTAAGGAATTTCCAGCAAAATAAATTAATTCATTATTGTAATTATCTTTAGGATAATGAAACTCATCACGGTATGTTGCAAGGCTATCTTGTTTATCAAGAATTTGAGCAAATGATCTTGATTTTTCGTAAATCATTCAAAAAAATCATTTTTAAAATCCAACCAATCTAATGCATTTTTATACAAAATATTTGCTTTGGTTTCTTTGGTCAGATTAGAATTTTTAATTAAAGAACCTGGTTTTGTTTCACCAAGAGGAAATGGATAATCTGATCCCATAGCAATCTTTTTATTACCAATTTTATTGATGAGGAAGTGTAGCATATCAAGATCATGTACCAATGAATCAATCCAGAATTTTCCTAAATAGTCTTTTGGGTCCACAGTATTATCAATAGCACAAAGGTCAGGACGGGAATCAAATCCGTGTTGAATCCTGCCTATTGTCGCTGGAAATGCACCACCCCCATGGGCAAAGGCCACTCGCAAATTTGGCAATCGTTCAAACACACCACCAAAAATCATAGAACAAATTGCTCTACTTGTTTCTGCTGGCATACCAACTAGCCATGGTAGCCAATATTTTTCCATTTGATCTTTTCCCATTATATCCCACGGATGTACAAATATAGAGGCCCCTAAGTCTGACGCTGCTTCAAATATTGGAAAAAATTTAGATGCACTTAGATTTTTTCCATTAATATTAGATCCAATCTGCACGCCAGATAATCCTAATTCATTCATACACCTTTCCAATTCACTTATTGCTAAATCCTCATCCTGCATAGGAATTGTACCTAACCCAACGAATCTCTTGGGGTTTTCATTAACAGTATATGCTATATCATCATTCAGTATTCTTGAGAGTTTGTGAGTATGCTGTGGTTCCGCCCAATAACTAAACATCACAGGTATTGTCGAAAGCACCTGTAAATCCACGCCACTATCTTGACAATCTTCTAACCTGGCAATAGGATCCCAACAATTACAATCCACCACACGAAAATGCTTTCCATTTTTCATCATATTTGCAGTGCCATCTCGATTATGATCTAAACTGATCCACCCACCATATCCAAATTTTTCCTCTAAATCTGGAATTTGTTTTGGAAGAATATGGGTATGTATATCAACTACCAAAATAAATCAACTTGGAGGGTTCTGCACAGATTCGCATGCGTTGCATGTTCGTAAATCAAGATCTTTCCAATAAGCCTCAAATAATGGTGGAAGTTGAGCAACAATGTCTTCCAAATCTATAGTTACTTCATGAAGCAGATTATCACATTGATCACAATACCATTGAAAACTATCCATAGCTCCTTCTTCCCTTTTATATTCAATCACTAGTCCTACCGTATTCTGAAACCTTTGAGGCGAGTGCGGAATATTTTTTGGAAGTAAAAATATTTCACCTTCCTTGATCTGGATATCAACCCTTCGATCATTTTCTATAACCTTAAGAATCATATCACCCTCTAATTGATAAAAGAATTCTTCAACAGGGTCAACATGATAATCTTTTCTAGAATTTGGCCCGCCTACGACCATTATCATAAAGTCTCCATCCTCATACACTACTTTATTGCCAACTGGTGGTTTTAAAAGGTGTCTATTCTCTTCTATCCACTCATCAAGATTAATAGGAGGAAGTAAATTCATTGATTCATCTATTCAATTGTGGCTATACATTTTAATTCAATAGCAATCGGAGTTGGTAGGGATACTACCTCCACTGTTGTTCTACAGGGTTGATTCCTTTGAAAATATTCTGAATATATAGAATTATAAATATCAAAATCTCGTTTCATATTGGTTAAAAACACCGTTATGTCTACTAGATTATCCCAACTACTGCCCGCTTCTTCTAAAATAATTTTAACATTTTCAAAAACTGAATGGCATTGGATTTCTATATCATGGCCTAATGGATTACCTTGACCATCCACCATAACTCCAGGAATTATTTTTGTGCCAGGTTTTCTAGGCCCGACACCTGACAAAAATAATAAATTACCTACTTTTCTAACATATGGATAATTACCTACAGGTTCGGGTGCCTTACTTGGAATGTTCTTTTGTTTCATTTATTTTTTTCTTAGATCTTCAAATGATATCCATGTTTTTTCATCAGAAACAAGATGATCAACTACCTCATCATTTATTATAGATTTCTCAAATATTTCATCAACATTTTTAACCGTTATACCTGTGTACCAAATATTCTGTGGGTAAATTACAACTACTGGCCCTATTTCGCATACATCCAAACAACCACTTTTATTTGCTCTTACCTTACCCCTCAAACCATATTTATTAATTAGATGTACAAACCTCATTCGAATATCAAGGCCTCCACACCTCACACAGTCACCTCTTGGATTATCTGGGCCTCTATCATTAGTACATATAAAAATATGTTTATCATATTTTCCTTTCATTTGACACTACAGATATTTTTTTGTTCAGTAAAAAATCTTAACACATTATCACCACCTTCTCGTCCTAATCCAGAGTTTTTCATCCCTCCAAAAGGTGTACGCAAGTCCCTTACCATCCAACAATTTACCCAAATAATACCAGCCTCTATATCAGCAACGACTCTTTCACTCCTCTCAATATTATTAGTCCATATAGTTGCAGATAATCCATAATCTGTATCATTAGCTATTTGGATGGCTTCTTTTTCAGTTTTGAAGGATTGCAGAGTAACCAGCGGACCAAATATTTCTTCTTGATTGACTCTACTTGTATTATCTAACCCTTCTACTACCGTAGGTTCAATAAACCAACCATCTTTACATCTTCCTGATAATTTTATAGGTTTTCCACCTAATAAAATCTTTCCATTCTCTTTATTAACAATATCAATAAAATAATTAATTTTATCAAATTGTTTCTTCGATGATATTGCTCCAAATTCCGTATCTAATTCATTAGGATCACCAATTTTTAATTGAGATACCACTTCACAAAAATCCATTTTAAATTTTTCAAAAATTGAATTTTCTATTATAATACGAGAACTGCACAAACAAATTTGACCCTGATTTGTAAATGAAGATCTTAAAATTGTTTTTAACATTAAGTCATAATCGCAATCCTCAAAAATAATAGCAGGATTTTTGCCACCCATCTCCAAAGATAATTTTTTTAATGATTGAAATGAATTTTGATAAATTAATTTTCCTGTAGCGGTACCACCAGTAAAAGAGATCGCCTTAATATCTTTATTTTTTACAATCATATCACCTGAATCTTTTCCTGTACCATTAACAATATTTAAAACACCATTAGGTAAACCAATTTCAATACAAATCTCTGCTAATTTCGATGCGGTAAATGGTGTGATCTCTGATGGCTTTGCTATAACAGTATTTCCAACAATTAAAGCTGGAGCGATCTTCCAAGAAAAAAGATACAGGGGGAGATTCCAGGGTGATATACATCCAACTACACCTAGAGGTTGCCTTAAAATAGTATTAAAAGAACTATCATTCTCTATATATGATGTAAAATCAAAATTTTCTGAATAGCTTGCAAAAAATTTAAAATTTTCAATAGCTCTTGGTATATCAATTTTACGTGCTATAGAAATCGGCTTTCCCGTATCTCTTGATTCATATTCCGCTAAAATATTGGATTGAACCTGAATCTCATTAGCTATCTTTTTAAGGTAAGACCCTCTCTCTTCTATCGTTTTTTCTGACCATAATGGAAATGCTTTTTTTGCAGAATCAACAGCTTGATTAATATCATATATAGAGGAATCAGCAACTTTCCCATAGACCGATCCAGTTGCAGGATCGAAGAGATCCAAATATTGATTAGATCGAGGCTTTACAAATTTACCATTAATGAAATTATTTATTATTTCTAGCATAAAATATTAATTAATATTTTAAATAAATATTCAAATGATGTATCTATATCTAAAATTAATATTATCATTATGCACTAAATCGTCCACCATCAACAGAAAAATTATGGCCTGTGATATAACTTGATTCATCCGATGCTAAAAATAAAACTGTATTTGCAATTTCATCAGGAGTTCCTAAACGCTTCAGCGCCGTATTTTCTGCCCACTGATTCCTAATATCATTAACGTTTAATCCTAACGATTTTGCTTTCGACTCCGCCAAATCTTCTAATCGAGCCGTAGCCGTATACCCAGGTAATATATTATTTACACAAATTCCATGCACACCTAATTCTAAGGCCAAGGTTTTACCCCATTGAGCGACACTACCTCTTATAGTATTGGAAACTCCAAGACCTGGGATTACCTGTCTCACAGATGTAGAAATAATATTAATAATTCTCCCTGCCCCCTTCTCTTTCATTCCAGGGAAAACTGCCTTAGCCATAATATGATTACAAATTAATAAACGTTCAAAAGCAATTCTAAATTCTTCTTCCTCTGCTTCAATTAAAGGGCCACCATGAGGTCCACCTGAATTATTGACCAATATATCAACTGGTTTACCCAATGATCCTAGATACAATTTAATTTTCTTTTTCAGATCCAAAGGGTCATCAAAATCAACGCAAATAGATTGATGATTCTGGTTGCCTTTCTGATTTAACTCAGAGCATGTTTTATCAAGCTTGTCTTGATTTCGAGCTATAAGAGTAATTTCACATCCATGTTTCGCTAAAAGTAACGCAGATGCCTTACCAATACCATCCGTACTTCCACATACAATAGCATGTTTATTTTTTAATGATAGTTTCATGACTTAAAATGGTATCCTAGATTTTGTTTTATTTTTTCTGGTAATTTAGGTAATGCAGACCTCGGAATAAAAAATGTAGATAGGTCTGCTAAATCAGTAAAAATTTTATGTTTATCAGCTGCTGCATGTAAATAGGCGTGTCCTGAAGAGCCACCCGTACCAATTTTAGAGCCTATCATTCTCCGAACCATCAGAGCATGCCTCTGCCTCCATGAAGTAAATAACTCATCCATATCAATTAATTTTGAAAGAAGATTAAAAGGTGAATGCAATATAGGTTCATCCCTATATAATAATATAAGTAGAGCTGCCTGTGTTGCTTTATGTGAAAGCCTCTTCTCTTTATTTTCAATTAGCTTACTATGCTTTTTTTCATCAATCATTGCCTCAAATGCAGATACAGCATTGTTGTGTTCCACCAAATGATATTCTACTTCTTTCTTAGTATAGTTAGGATTGCCCTTTATAACTATTTCTTCTTTTTCTAGCATAGATCTAATAGCATTACTATACTGTTCCCAAAAATTAAACCCCTGGAATGAAAGAAAAGGTGTCCTCTCAAGCCAAGATTCTAAAAGTTCAAATAGAGAGCGTTCATTCTCAGATTTTAGCACATGTGCTTTCTCTTCATCTTTTATTACAGAACTATAGTCATGTCTACCATAGCTCATTCTATTCTTTTTCAAAAGTCCAAGTTTGTTTTCTAAAAGTCTAAACTGAGCACTTTGGAATCCTGATGAAGGAAATAGATCATCCCTAAATTCTAAAAAATCCATCGCAGTCATAGTCTCCAAAACTCGAATTTGATCTATAAGGATTTTTTGAATCTCTATTATTCTATTCAATCGTAAAACCATAAAACTTACATCAGACTCTATTACAGATTCCTGTTTAAAAATTACAATAACAGATTCAAGCTCATGCAAAATCTGTTTAAACCATAATTCATAGACTTGATGCACAACAATAAATAACATTTCATCGTGGGCTGGAGATCCACGCTTGGCGCTCATTAAATCCTGACTATTTAATATTTTATCTAATCGTAAATAATCAGAATAATTTAACAATTTTTTATTTTTCATGATTTAATCCCATTCAAAACCAGATACGCTGTCTGTTTTTGCACTTATTTCTATAATGTTATAGTCCTGCATATCGGATATAAAATAATATAAAAATTTCGTGATTTCTTGCTCATCAATCCAGACTGAATCTGGAAGACCAAATATATCCAAAACCTCATTCTCTGTTGGGCTATCCTTTAGGAAATCCCAAATATCATACTCTGACATATAGCCCAAGGTATATAAAGTTTCTTGTTTTTTACCAGATAAAGTTTTTTTTATTGGAGGCAATACTATAGGTTTTACAGGTGGAAAAAAAACACATGAAAAAACAAAAGTAAATAAAAATAGACGCAAGAGCATTACTAGAAAATACCTAAGATGAATTCGATCAACCAATAAATTAAATTCTGTTTAAACTTATCTTTTTTGAACCACTGAAAAGTTATATTTTTTTAATTATCTATATGGGAAATAAATATCATGTCTAAAATCGACAAAAAAGATAGGTTCTATTACGATTCTAATTTTCTTGGGAGTTCCTCAGGACGATCACTCAGAATATT
>CETG01176499.1_pt1 | contig 12643 bp, 9 predicted proteins | sample 361471 | NCBI WGS metagenome assembly CETG01 (sample SAMEA2622696, study PRJEB7988) | marine metagenome | isolation source: saline water (ENVO:00002010), including | reverse complement strand
AAGAAGAAACCGGCAAAACCGGCTATTTCACGAACAAATTACATGAAGAATGTGGTAGAGTACGAGAAAAAATCCGGAAAGAAAGAAAGTAAGCATGAAGATAAAAGTCACCTCGAGAGCAAGAAGTTCTTGGACGCAAAGAAGCTTTTGTCAAAGGATAAGGATGACTAGGAGACGGGATCAGGAATCAGGGAACTAACTACTTCCAGATCGATTTCACCCGCTTGAATTGGAGACTTAATTCCGAATTCGCCACTCACCTCGGGGGAAATTTCTCCAAACTCCCCGATGCTCTCTCCCTTGACCATAATTTGACTCCCTCTTCCGGTAATCCATGGTCCGTGTCCGGACGGGGTGGATACGAATTCTACATCACCAGGGTCTGCACCTAGGTCCCTAAGTAGGGCCTGCACTATCCCCTTCGAGGCAGTGAAACCACTACCAACCTCTGCACACGACCAAGCGCCTCTACGGCAATTTCTGAAACCCTTCACAACGGTGCCCAATTCATACACCCTCTGAGGCAATTCGTGATGCCTATTTGCAGCAAGCAATCTCAGCAGTGAAGGGAGGATGTATTGCCTCAATACAGTGTGGTCAGATGTTATCGGATTGGAAATTAAAGCCATGCCTTGCTCTTGTGGCCACCTAACGATTTCGAATTGATCCCTCTCATTTGAAAGAGTCAGACCCTGAACCTCCTGAAGTCCGCATGCCCTCATACTTTCTCCAAACCGCCTATCTAGATTAGAAGACGCCAGAGGAATCGCATCTAGATGCGTTTTTGACAGTATTTCTGGTAGATTTTCAAAACCATACCCTATTGCAATGTCCTCCACAATATCAACGGGGTGCATTATGTCACTTCTCCAACGAGGCATCGAAACAATATGCTCGATCTCACCCACAACACAGTCAGCCCATCTTCCACGTTCATTGGGGCCGTCAGTAACGGTTTGGCTCCCTTCCAATACGCCACCCATTCTCCCTATTGCACGAGATAACTCCTCTGGACCCAACTCTAAACCCAGAATTTTACTAATCAGACTTTCTGGAACCCTGTGCTTCCTGGCTCCCCCATTGGGCACTCTAATTGCCTCGTCATTCGAATCAGTCAATTCGATACTCTCAACCATGCCTCCTCTTTCCGACATTGATAGGCAAACAAGTAGCAGACAAGATTCGCAGGCCCTAACATCCCAACCAGTTACATCGATGAAGAAATCACTAGTCCCCTCGTGAACGGTTGTGTGAGCCCCATTGATAATTGGTGGAAATGAAAGAACCTTGTCTTCCGAATCCAAAATCACGGGAAAACGACTCATTCCATCCATTAGGTGGGCATACTCGGCTCCTTTCGGATGCTCTTCCAGTATCTGCTCTATTGACATCTCCTCTGAACAGGCGAGAGGAATGAAGGAGAAATTAGACGGTACCGTTGTCACTTTGAAAGGAGGCTTCAGGGAGTTCAGGTCGTGGACTCCTATGGATGCGAATTTCCTCTTCCTCCCCAATGTCATGTGTAGCTTTTCCTGGTGATCCATCAGAGATTGAATAAACTCCTCTTTTTCTTCTGGACTAGATCCGGTGTCAACCCCCCTAACCACCGCACCCAAAACTACAGGCCTGACGTCTTCTAATTCAGGTTCTACTGAGACTCTGACATCTCCTTGAGACACCGGTAAGATAACCTCTACTTCCTTGCTTGAAAGGAACGATCGAGAAGCCCTCGCAATATTCTCATGACTCAGTAGATCAGGCCGATCCGGAAAGACTTCCACTTCTATTGACTCGTCGCTATTGCTATCTACCGGGCATCCCAATTCCGGCAACCACTCGGACCAATAATCGGCCCTATGCTCGATCCCGTGAATTTTCTGGATGTAACTGAGTATTGAGTGTTTGAAATCTAGAGTAGGAATTTTCTCACCTCAGATCTAACCACATCTTCAGGGGGCGATCATATCCAACCAGCCTAAGGCCAGAAATTGCAGCGGTATCAAAATCATTGGCTCGCAGGTTCCTCCTCCCTATCCTCTCGATCCTATCCACTCCTATTTCCCTCATCCAACTGCGAATTCCCACGGATAATTCGCTAATCTTCGAAGCCAAGTCACTTTCGGGACATGGTGAAACCAATGCAGTACATCCGGAAGCAACTGCTACAATCAGGTCCTTGGCATCGGGTTCGTGCAATACCTCAATCATCACAAATTTGCCAGTTTCCGCAATTCCCATTGCCTTGGCAGCTAAACCAATCTTAGGAAGTGAAGAGGCTAGACGGGAACCGCTTCTGGTTGCACAGTTAACTACGGCACCATCCAACTCTAAGTCCATTACTAGTCTGAAAAGACGCTCTATCCTGTCAATTCGCCCTCTAAGTAAAATTATCGAATTTTCAGACATCCTACTGCGAAGTGAAATTAGCATAGCTTCTATCTCTGCGTCATTCAGTCCCGGGAAATCACTGATATCGAAAACAATGCCAGAACAGTTTCCTGCATTATCAATTGCTTCGCAGAACTCATTTTTTCCTACCAATAGAAAATCGCAACTCCTTGTTTTTGTTCTGACAATTGCTGGGGAATCCACGCCTTCCCAATTTTCAGATCCTATTGTTGTCTCACAACTAATCATCCAGGGTATTTTCAATAGCGATCCCCCTGAATCTGATCCATCTTGAACTAGAAGTGTGTAGTGATCGAGAGGTGCATTATTGGATAACGAATCCTCATTTGGGTATAGTGAAATATTCTCAAAACCCTCAGAGATGAAATCTTCCGATTTCTCAATTCTCGTTGAAGTGTCATCCCCTGGTTCTAGAACTAAAGCATCATCATTGAGGCTCAATCCCATTGGATCTAGCAATTTAGCGAATTCAGAAATCTCAGATTTCTTTATCGATCTCATTTCCACACCATCGGGCGGAGGCGGACAACTGCCAGAGATGATTATCCTGCCTCCTGTCATACCTATGCCGGGCTCAGAACCAACCGAACCCATGACTACTATCGAACCCCCCGACATCCCTGATCCTAGGCGATCACCTGAATGCCCTCTAACTAGGAGGGTGCCTCCCGTCATGGATGAACCCGACTCATCCCCGGTTGATCCTTGGATGGATATCTCTCCACCAGCCATAGAGAATCCTGCCTTGTCCCCCACGTCTTTCTCTACTACTGTTTTTCCAGATAGCTGAAAGGCTCCGAGCATAGAACCAGCATCTCCCCTAATCGTCAAAGTCCCTCCTCTGTTTGCGGCTCCAACACAATCGCCAAATGACCCTAGGCAGAGTACTCTTGCCCCATCAGGCAAATGAGTCATTACTCCAAATTCTCCGTCCTTGGGCCTCTCATCACCGGCTCTCCCCCATCCAATCTTGACTGGACGATTCTGCTCTAATGCCTGCTCGACATACCTGTCTAGGTCATTGTTGAGTTTCAAACTCTTATTGACAATATCCCTCAAACCGTTGCCCCCTGCATTACTCTAGTATCCAGAAAGAGGCGACTCATTATTGACTCTTGCCGAATTCGCTATGTTCATAGGCATCCTTCAGACGCCGGTTTACCAAAGGCAAAGACATGGGGATTTGAAAATGGGAACCATTAAGGTGGCAATAAACGGTTTTGGGACCATAGGAAAGCGCGTTGCAGACGCCATAGATGCACAAGAAGACATGGAAGTCTCTGGCGTGACCAAAACCGGTCCAAGTTTTGGCTGTGAACTAGCAATCAAGAAAGGATTCCCCCTCTATTGTACATTCGACGATAAGGATCGGATTGAACAGTTTTCGAAGAAGGGATACCCATGCTCGGGAGGACTTTCTGACCTGCTTGCTATTTCTGATGTAGTTGTAGATTGCGCACCAGGAAAATTAGGGGCTGAAAACCTCGAGAAATACCAGTCAGCTGGAATAAAGCACATTTTCCAAGGCGGAGAAAAGCACGAACTTACGGGGTTGTCCTATACTTCATCGGCCAACCACTCTGAGAATATGAATGCGATTGGGACAAGGGTGGTTTCCTGCAACACAACAGGACTTTCCAGAACCCTAGTCCCACTCTACGAGCACTGTGGCTCATTGAAGGTCGAATGTACGATGATTAGGAGGGCAGCAGATCCGGGAGACTCAGGAAAGGGGCCAATAAACGCAATCAAACCTGTTCTGAAAGTTCCAAGCCACCATGGTCCAGATGTGATGACAGTAAAACCCGAGATTGACATCAACAGCCTCGCCGTAGCAGTCCCAACAACGATAATGCACGTCCATAGCATAATTGCCGATCTACCAGAGGGGCACGGGCTAACTACTGATTCGATAATTGAAATGTGGACGGCTACTCCTCGAGTAATTATCATGAATGGAACTGAGGATAGGATTCCAACTACTGCAGAGGTAATGGAGATGGCTAGGGACATAGGTAGGAAGTGGGGCGACCTACACGAGATCTTCGTTTGGGAAGACGGTGTAAAACTAGTCGGAGACCGGCTTTACTATTTCCAAGCAATCCACCAGGAGAGCGACGTGATCCCCGAGAATGTTGATTGCATCAGGGCACTGATGGGGGTGGAGGGCGACTGGCGCAAGTCAGTTGCCAAGACAGACGAGTCAATCAGCAGGTACTATTCCACTTAGTGTGAAAAGCCAATCGCATAGTGTCAATAGTCAAAAGAGACTCTAGTCTCGGAATGACGAATGACTACCACAAAAGCAGTCTGTTCTGTCATTGCACTCTTTTTCTTCTCCACTTTCGCCAATTCGTTTTCTTTGGAACAAGAAATCGAAGAAGACTCACTTCACTACACCTCAGATTTGCCCGTCGATGAAAAATGGCTTATGTTTCAGAATCCAATTCCTAGTCATTACCCAATTTCGGAATCATCTGGAAAGATCCATTCTCCATTCGGCATATCAGACCCCTTGGTAGAGGGTCTGCCATTGGGCCCATGGCAGACTATTGGGATTAACAGGCCGTATGATGACAGATTACATGTTGTTCAGTCGACTACTCCGGATTTGTCCGAGCTTCAGAATGAGCTTTTATCCATTGGAATTGAAATTATTGACCATGTTCCCGATGATTCAGTAGTCATCAGCCTCTCAGAAGTCGGTTCGGGTGCTGAAATTTCTCGAGTACAGAATTTATCCAAAGTTCGCTGGGCTGGTCCTATGCCATCAGCCTGGAAGGTCTCTAACTCATTACTAGAATTAATGCAGTTTGAAGACTTGCTATTAGACCTTGATGTGACGCCATCACCAACAAATTCACTAGAGGATCACATCGATCTAAACCGAATGATAAACTCTCTTACAGGTACGATGCACGAATCTTCTCATTGCGATTCACATCTATGCCAGATAAAATCTGCAAAACCTTCCTTGATTACTTCATTAGCTTCCGACCACAGAGTCAGCAGGGTAGAATCAGGACCGGCCCTTTCCATTCAGAACTCAAATGCCAGCATTATTTCAGGAGCCGATTTCGCTAGATCAATTTCTGGGTTGAACCTAAGTGGTTCCGGAGAAGTTATCGGTATATCTGACACTGGCCTCGATTCGGATCATGGTGACTTCGAAGGTAGACTTAGGAGTCCCGTATTCAACTTGTTCGGGCCGGATAATTCTGGGGCCGATTCAAACAGCGGCCACGGCACTCACGTAACATCGACTCTACTGGGGGATGGTTCCGGAGACCCCAATTCCACTGGAATTGTACCCCAAGCGACTTTCCACTTTTACCAATTAGAGGTTGACAGCTCCGGAATATTGGCAAGATGGGGCTCACTGTACGAAATGTTCGAGCACTCGCTGATCAACGATGCATACATTCACACAAATAGCTGGGGTAGTGAAAGCCTAGTTGGCGACTATACCTCGGACTCCCGCTCAGTTGACTGGTTTTCAAATGACTACCCTGAGTTCCTAGTAATTTTCTCTGCCGGCGATATGGGAGTTTCAGGAGTCACATCACCAAGCACTGCAAAAAACGCTCTTTCCGTGGGCGCTTCAACAACAGGAGCGTTTGGCTCCGAGCAGATTGGTCAGATATACAACGACTCATCCTCAGGTCCTACTTCGGATGGTCGAATTAAGCCAGATTTGGTTGCCCCAGGGGTAATGATTTGCTCTGCTCGCGCACAAGAAGCAGACTTTGCCACCGGAGGAAACTGTTCTAATTCGCTGCATCCGGATGGTTCGACCCCGCTTTACATGACAATGAGCGGCAGTTCGATGGCTACACCAGTGGTGGCAGGGGCTTCTGCCATGGCCAGAGAATTCCTCAGGGAGGAAGTCGGGATAGGTGCTCCAAGGTCCGATCTTATCAGGGCATTATTGGTCAATGGGGCAGATGATATCGGTGTGCCTGACGTGCCAAACCCCAGTGAAGGATGGGGGCAACTCAATATCTCAAATAGCCTCTTCCCGAGAAGTAACGGTGTAAATCAGTCGGTATTCTACGATCAAGAAAGACAACTCATGCCTGGTCACAGTTTCATCTATACTTTCGAGGTCTCTGGCGGTAGCGGCATAGATGTTACCCTTGCATGGAATGATTTGGAGGGATCTGCTTCCGCGGATCAGAACGCAAGCCGTCTTGTAAACAACCTAGATCTGGTTGTAACATCTCCAACTGGGGAGGTTTACAATGGAAACAACTTTGCAAACGGAATTAGCCAAGCAGCAGGGGCAAATGACCAACTGAATAACCTCGAGAGGGTTCGCCTCCCATCTGCCCAATCTGGAACATGGTCCATTCAGGTCGGACATGCTGGAGGGTTCGTTCAAGACTTCTCGTTGGTCTTATCCGCGGACGCAGAAGAACGTCAAGAGGCAGACCTAACTGTTGTTCCGAACTCTATATTCACTTCAGAAACCAGTCCTTTGAAGGGCGACACAATATCCGTGCAACTTTCATGGATCAATCAAGCAGCTTCGCCTACAGGAACGTACTCAATTTCCCTACAGGATACCACAGATGGTACAGATATTGGAACGTATTCGATGCCTTCACTGGTGGGAGGCGGGATTGAGACATTTTCGATATACCATTCTTTCTCAACCACCGGCTCACACATTGTGCGACTGACTCTTGATTACTTTTCTGAGGTTGACGAACTAAATGACGAAAACTCTGGAACAAATAACAACGTGTACGAACTGGAACTGGACGTTACAGAGATAGGGGTCCGAATTACCCCACTACTGGCTGATGGGTCACATCCCTCAGACTTCCAGGAATTAGAATCCGCCAAGTCTCAGAATATCGACCCGAGCTTAGTAAGTTGGGCCGTATTCCAACTAGAACTATTGAATGAGGGAACCTCGGAGATCACAGTAGAACTCTCGACGTCCGCCGTACAAGTCATCGACGAATCTGGAATAATGAACACTCCTCAGGACGAGTGGTCCCGCTCCCTAAGTGAGACAGGGCCATGGGTGCTTTCCCCATTCGGAGAGGAGGGGGACAGAGTGGTAATTTCACTGAATCTAACAGATGAAGATGCAGATTTGGAAAGCAGATTCGCACTTCCAGGGCTTTTCGTTACCGATGTCACCCTTAGGGATAAGATGTCACCAACTATATTCCATTCAATTCGACTTTCGGTTGACATTGATCGCGTAGAGGGACTATTCACAGTCCCGGCTGGTACCGAGAGTCTGGGTTCTGAACCAAACACATTCGCCCTATTCACTCTCTCAGTGAGAAATATCGGAAACGGACCAACCGAATACAGCATTTCCTGCGAAACAACCGACCGTTGGATAGTCCATGTAGGGAGTAGTCAAACTTCTGAAATTACAATCGGTCCACTTAGCAGGCTTCAGTTCGTACCCGTGCAGATTCGTGTCAAAGTTCCACCAGCCTCGTCTGGTCTATCTGCAGGAGATACCAACCAAGTGACATGTGTCACTACTTCTGTTAACGACCCAACCCTGTTCACGATCGAGACAGCTATGGTTGAAGTTCTAGAAAGCACTGAGTTCACCACTCAGATTTCAGACTCTAACGGAATCGAGTTTGGTCCTGCAGCCATATCTGAATCACGAGCAGTTCTGAACGGCGAAACGGTGACCACGATCTTATCGATCTCGAACAGGGGCAACATTCCTCTCGATTTCCAGGTTAGAGCCCTTTCCTCAAGTAATTCATGGCCGATACAGGTATACCTCTTCAACGAAGAACCACCTTCTGGAGAAGAAACAAACGTCGAGTTAGAAGTGGATCCAGGTGATGAATCAATGGTGATGATTCGCACCATAGTGCCTCTCCCAGCAGAGAAGGGAGATAGGAACACCATCACCATCAAGACAACATTGGGAGAAACCACAATCACGAATGCAACGGTGTTAGAAGTAAAGGAAATTACCACTCTGGACGTACAGAGCGAAGAAGGATTCTCAATCGCACTAGGACGTGACGGGAACTCCAATATTTTCCTACACAATTCTGGAAACGTGCCGCTACTAATCGACCTTACAATGGGCACGCTCCCTGATGGGTGGTCTGGCGGATTCTTGACCGGAAAAACATTCTCAATGGACATGAATAGGGACTCTATGATCACAATCGCCCTACAGCTGCCCAGTGGGACTCCGGTAGGAACACTGTCTGAGAAGGTTCCAGTAATCATCGAATCAACATCTCCGAGCCTATCCAAGGAAACAATAACGGTCGAGATTGAGGTCACGGTTCTGCCATCTGTGTGGATCGACGTCCAGTCTGAATCTGTGAACTTCCAGGGGATTGCCGAAGGTAAAGAGTCGCAGTTCACTATGGAAGTTCATAATCTAGGAAATTCTCCTTCTGGAGTGTGGCTAGATTACGATGGCTTGGATGGATGGACGATATCATTCACCCCCTCTGCAATAGAAGAACTAAGTCCAGGTGAGAAAGCAGAAATTACGGTAACACTCAAGCCTAGAAAATCTGCAGAAGACGGCCTCAACCAACTCCAAATCTATGCAAACTCAACATCTGAGGATGGACAAGTTACAGTTACCGAGTCTGCATTGACTATCGATGTCAGCAAGGCGAAGTCAGCCAACAGCGGTGGTATCTCTGGGATTTTCGAAGCATTGGGCCTTCCTGCGTGGACAATCTCAGTAGTCTTTTTCGCCGCTCTTGCCGGCATGGTCTCATATGGCATTAGGGCGAGAAAAGAGCTCCAGCCAGTTGGCTCCGAAGAGCAATTGATTCCAAGGGGTTCGGCTCTCCAAGCTGGGACTAAGGAAGAGAGGAGGGCTGCAGCACTGGACACATCAACCACCGGTGATGTGGTGACCGGAGAGGTCTCAAAAAATGAAATTCAAGATGCATTACAGTCTACAGTACCCACCCTGCCCACTCATCAAGTTCCGGAGGGGGCACTGCCACTACCACTAACGGGACTTCCCGATGGATGGACTATGGAACAATGGGTGGCATACGGGCACCTCTGGTGGGAGCAGAACGGTCCCTAAGGCGGTTCATTTTTCCGTACCATCCCACGCCCTCGACTCATGACGGGTTCAATCGTGTTATTCGGGCCGCCCGGAGCCGGCAAAGGGACTCAGGCAGAAATTATCGTAGAGATGACTGGAAAACCACAGATTTCTACAGGGGACATGCTTCGTTCTGCAGTCTCCCTTGGGACAGAACTTGGCTTGGAAGCGAAGGGTTACATGGAAGCTGGGAAACTCGTTCCGGACGAGGTTATAATCGGATTGATCGAAGATAGATTAGGCCGATCAGACGCATCAAATGGTGTCCTATTCGATGGTTTCCCGAGAACAATTCCTCAAGCCGAAGCGCTCTCTGAGATTACCGAGGTTTCAGCGGTGATATCCATTGAAGTCCCGGATGAAGAAATTGTAAACAGGATCGTAGGAAGGAGGATGGATCCTGAGACGGGTGAGATATACCATGTTTCATTCAAACCACCTCCGCCAGAACTGGCCAGCAGGCTCGTACAGAGAAAGGACGACAACGAGAACACGGTCAGAATGCGCCTTGCCGCCTATCATGAACAGACAAAGCCCCTCGGAGATTGGTATGGGAATTTGGGAATTCTCTCAACGGTTGACGGGACAGGAACAATTCAGGAAGTCAGCCAATCCGTAGCAAATGCAGTAAGAAGCTTATGAGGTAAAAAATGACTAAGAGAGGCAGACGTTCAAGAAGACGGAAGCCGGACAGAAAGGATGAGGCAGAAACTGCGATTAGAAACCTCTCGGAAGCATTGGAGAGAAGCATCGGAGAACGTGTTGATCTCGCAAATAGCGCAGCAAGACAAATTCTCGCAATCGGAAAGAAGCATGGAGTAAGGCCTGCTTCGGAAATCAGGCGGAAGATTTGCCGTTCCTGCAAAAAATCCCTCTCACCGGGAATTAGTTCTAGGGTCAGGATTTCCTCAAAGAAGCTGATTACAACTTGCCTAGAGTGTGGAAGGTTGACAAGACAAGATCTAGATTCTGGAGGCCAATATCATGAGTGATGACATCCCCAAGAGAATTCTTTTTTCCGCAAAGAGTGAGGCTCTTGAAGTGTCAGTAAGGATAGGTAGGGGAGGGGTGACTGAGTCAGTAGTCTCTGAACTTTCAGATCAACTATCACGAAAGCAACTAGTCAAGGTAAAGGCAAACAAAGGAACTACTTCCGATAGGTCGCAGAGGATATCTTTGTTCTCGGAGATAGCAGATTTGACCAACTCAAACCTCGTTTTCCAGAGAGGTAACGTGGCTGTGTTCTGGTCAGGCAAGTAGAATATCTACATTCCATTGTCACTTGCAATAGTCACATATTTAGAGGCCATATTTGTCGCACCCATTAATGGTGTCCGAAGCTCAAGTTGTACTGGCGATTTTCATACTTTCATTTGCACTTATTCTTTTAGAGTTGGTTCATAGAACTATAGCCGCTTGGTTCGGCTCCGTTCTGATGTTGCTTTATGGCCACTATACCGGAGTCTTCCATCTTCACGAGCAGTTCGATTCTTCTGGGGCTTTGGTTAAGACATACACATTGGAACACACAATGATAGGATGGATTGAGTGGGAAGTAATCGGCCTCCTTCTGGGGATGATGATATTCGCGTCAATTTTGGAACTATGCGGGTTCTTCGAGTACGTGGCAATCAAGGCTTCTAAGATGAGTAAGGGGGACCCATGGAGGCTTATTGTTCTCCTGGGTACAATAACCACGCTAATTTCACTCGTAATTGACAATGTTACTGCAATCATAATAATCGCCCCAGTTACTTTGAGGATATGCAATAAGTTGGAAATTAATCCGGTCCCTCCACTGATGGCAGAGGCAATACTTTCCGACACCGGTGGCGTAGCATCCATGGTTGGTGACCCTCCAAACGTAATGATTGCTGCCGCCGCATCGGACTACACAGCATTCGATTTGAGTGCCTTTTCATTCAATGGCTTCCTCTTCAAGCTCGGCATACTCACTTTCTTCGCTTGGGTGGCCACACTCAGCTACTTCAGGTGGTACTACCGCGAGTGGTCAACACAGAAGCCACCTCACGTCGAGCTGTTGTTGGAGGAGGACGAGTGGGACGCAATCAGTGACAAGCCTTTGATGTACTCTACTTTGATAATTCTTGGACTAACTGTAGTTGCATTCTCGGCAAAGTCACTACTAGATCTCCCAATAGAAATTGATGGCATCGCACTATCAGGCGCAGCATTTGCACTAATTGTCGCCAGACCGAAAAATGAAGAGCTCAGAGAGGGCTTCATTAATGAGGTCGTAGACAAGGTTGAGTGGCAGGCCCTTCTTTTCTTCGCTGGCCTGTTTTTGCTAGTTGGTGCCGTAGGAGACGTCGGCTACCTTGATAGGGTCGCAAACTGGATTTTCGATAACTTCGGAGATGACGAGGTCAAGCTAGCAGTAGCAGTCATCTGGGTCTCCGCTATCGCTAGCGCATTGATTGACAATATCCCTTTCACTGCCGCAATGATCCCGGTGATATTCAGCATTACTGAGGCGAGCGGTGGTGAACTCAGTCCGGAACCATTGCTTTGGGCTCTAGCTATGGGCGCCGGATTTGGTGGAAATGCAACCCCAATAGGTTCGAGTGCCAACGTTATGACAGTGGCAATCAGTGAGCGCGGGCCGTATCCAATCACCACAGCAGAGTGGGTAAGAGCAGGGTTTCCCGTGATGATAATCACATGCTGCGTTGCGACAATTTTCATGGTACTATTCCATGGGGTCCTATACTCTTGATTGTCTCCGCTATCATCAAATCTTGATGCCCGGCCGATAATTTGTGGAGTGCTCAGTCTGCGGCTTCTCTTTGGATGGTCCGGGTCATTGTCCGGCTTGTGGTTCTGAAAACCACCCTCAAGAAATCGACAATGCCATACTGGACAAAGTGGAAATTAATAGTCGGGAAATGGAAAATCCAGAAAAAGACACTGGCAGTACCTCTTCCCAATCAGTCGATTCTGGGGATATTTCGCCTATCGAATTGCCATTCGGAATGGAGGACGCACCGCTGAGCCACAGCACATTAGCAATCCCGTATGGCCTAGATTTCGCACCTAATTAATAGAGAAAATTAGTATTTTTCATCTTATTTTGGCATAGTGATGAGGGCCACTGCTCCCGTTTTGTTCAAATACCATAGGTCGGTCGCAAGCCTG
>CETG01129584.1_pt1 | contig 12648 bp, 14 predicted proteins | sample 361471 | NCBI WGS metagenome assembly CETG01 (sample SAMEA2622696, study PRJEB7988) | marine metagenome | isolation source: saline water (ENVO:00002010), including | reverse complement strand
TTGTAAGAGAAGCTGCTGAATCTTACCTAAGAGCTTCCTTGTAAATTTTAAAAGAGAAAGATTAAAGAATTAATTCTTATTCTTGTTCAATTGATTAATTACTAATTCATAAACTTTGATCACATCGTTGTTTTTTTCTTCTGATATTTTTATTATTAGTTGTTCTAATGAACCTATTGCATTGAGACTCATTAATGATAAGGCTGCATTCTTTCTTACAAGTTCTTCCTTGTCATTTAATTGCTTTATCAGGAATGACTCTCCCCAGCTCTTTTTATTAAGTCTACCAATTAACTTTGTCGCTTCTACTCTTACTTCAATGGAAGAGTCGTTTAATGCATTTAGTAAAAGATCTTTGGCTTCTACGTCATCTAAGAATTGAATCTGATCCTCAAGAGCTGCAATTGCGGCAGCCCTAATTTTTTCATTTTCTGAGTTTGCTGCTTGCTTTATTGTATTTGGTGCTTCTGCTCCAACAAAAGCTAGTCCCCAAGTTGCCAAGCCGCATTGCATTTCCGTGCTTTCTGGGTCAATTAAGACTTGGATGAGAGGTTCAACTGCCTTCTCTCCAAAAATTGCCATTGCACCAGCCGCAGACCCTTGCACTACAGGATCTATGTCATTGATCAATGCTTTCAACAAATAAGGCAGTGCGCTTGGGTCGCCAACTAATTTTAATGTTTTCGCCGCGGCTCTTCTTACCGTGACGTTTTTGCTATATAGCAGAGCCTGAAAAAGGCCGGGTAATGCCTCTTCCCCAACTTTGCCGAGCCCTTCGGCAAAAGTCCTTCTCATTAGCCCTCTTGGATCTCCTAGCCCGGCTATCATTAGATCGATTTTATTTTTATCTAGTTTTCTTTTCTCACCGGTTTGAAGTTGTTTTTTAAGTTCACTGGCTAGCTCGGCAGACTCTTCTGCTGTAAGAGCTACTTCATTTATGAGCATTCTTTCTGAAAAGTCTTTTATCAATTGATTTAATTTTCAATATTTTATCTATATGATATAGAGTATTAGTTTTTTATTTATATAAATTAAAAGTATTATTAAGTGGAATTTAGAAAGGTCTTGATGGTTCACAATCAATTTATTCTTAATTAAAACCTCACTTTAATTACTTGAGTAAACTTTCTTTAACACCGTGCCACATTCCTTTTTTGATACATTCCCTTGTTTAAATAAGAAAGAAGCATTAGAGCTACTTTCTACGCCAGTTCGAAAATTAAAAATTTCAAGCGATTATTATAAAGCAGTTTTTTCTTTAGAAAAGTTCCCTGGAGAAGAAACTGAAAATGCTCTTCTTTGTTTAATTGAATTAGAATCCGATGACCCTTCGATACAAATTGCAAAGAGAAAGTCTATAGAGATTTTATCAAGATTTAAATGCAAAAAAGCAATTCCTTCTATATCTAAATGCTTGAAATGTGTTGACCCATATGTTGTTGAAAATGCTGTTATTGCTCTTTCAGATCTTGACCCTGAAAATACTGAATTCCATGATTCAATTATCACTTTATTAGATAAAAATAATCAAAATAAGCGTGTTCTGATTCAGGTATTATCTAAATTAAATATAAGGAAATCATTGCCTAAAATAAAATCTATTGTTAAGGATATGTCCTTAAGCCCATCTATTCGTGGTGCAGCAATTGCTGCTATTGCTAAATTAGATAATGATAAAAGATTGATTAATGAGTTAGAAAAATCTCTTTATAGTAATAATCAGAATGATAGGCAATCAGCTATTGAAGATGTGATTAATTCAGGATCTTTTGAGTTGCTTCCTTCTGTTGCTAAATCTCCTGTCTCCCCTTTTTTTAAATTACGAGCAGTTAATTATTTATGGCCCAATCAGCAAAAGAAAATTAACCATACAAAGTTACTTAGTTTGCTTGACACTTTAATCAAAGATGAACCTCGAGATGTAAACATAATTCACAAATATGACAATAAGAAAAACGTTACTTTTTTAATAAATGAATTTTATAATACAGATTTCAGTAAGTCTTACCTTGCATTATTAACTCTTTCTGAATTTACTCAAGAGGAATTGTGGCCGGTTTTATATAACCAGTTGCCTCATTTAAGGAGAGATTATGGTGCTATATACTTTACCATTATTTTATTTAGAATTGTGCCTAAATGGAATGAAGATAAAGTATCTATAATAATTGATTTTTTATACTCCTTGCTTGATAGTAATTGGCCAGATTTTATGAAATTTAGGCCAGCAGCTATTTTGACATTAATACATTTAAATTCATTTAGATGTTTAGACTTTGTACCTAAATGGATTGATCCCCAGAGGACACCTTATTGGGCTTGCAGATATGCAGCTTTAATGGGCATTCAAATGATGATATCTCAAAATAAATATAATGATCTGATAAAGAAACTGTATTTACCCATTCATGACCCACATCGATTTGTTAATCAGAAATTAAATGAAGTCATTAAAATAAAATCAATACTTTTCAACTAAAAATAATTAATTTTTTTATTTATAATAGGTTAACCCATCTTTTATTAACTTCTTCTCTATATGAGATCGTCTTTTTAAAGATAAAAGGACCATCCGCTGAACCCCATATCTTCTTATTTGTTTTTTTGTCGAATCCACTCTCCTCGCTAATAAAGCTATTCTCCCTAAGCTCTACTTTACTAGCTAAGTAGCTCAATCTTCCTTCTCTAGAAATAATACATTTATTTCCTTTCTCAATATTTCCAGTATAATAATCCTTATTAATTAGTCTGAAGTCCATCCTACAGCCAACTCTTTCTACTAAATTACCCTTTGTTAATTCTTTTAAAAGTGTTTTATCTATTCCAGCGCCAGCAATTCTTTCTTTATTTTTTAACATATAATTTTGAACTCTAAAAACTCCTTTTGATATGCAAATTTTATGAATAGCTTGTCTATAAGGTGACCATGGAGAGTAGTTATAACTTTGTTCAGAGTATAATCCGGGAGCATTCAGAACTGACCATTCAATAGGACGAAAATAAATATTTATATGAGCAAATTCCTTTGGCTTATTTTGTGATTGTAATTTGTTGCTATATACACCTGATAAGGTTTCAGCAAATGTAAGGATGGCTTGATTAACTTCTATTTTCATTCTTTTTTAATAGTCTTCGTACTTCGGATGCATGAGAAGTTTGTAATATCGCTGATGAATTAATTGAGCGAATGACGGAAGATCTACATCTTACATTTTTGGATAAAAACCATATACGCTCTTCTGCAATCGATGAGTAATATTCAGTTGATAGTATTAAAGTCCCATCGGAAAGAAAATGGTAATTTGAAAGAGCTTGTATTTGCTCAGCATATCCCATGCTTCTTAGCATAATTCCATGATTATCTGATTTTGGTATCGGTATTAATAAGCAAGAGCCAGAGTTATTCTTTAGACTGGAGTTTTCTTCCCAATTGCTTTGAGACTTCCATCGTATAAGAAATGGTGAGGTAATTTTTTTACTATCTTGATTACTGTTGTTTTTGATTAGTTCTAATACTCTTCTGTCTCCTTTGCTTAAAATAATGATTGTTATTTTGCTGACAATCTCTTCAAATTGTTTAAAAGTTAGAGAATGTCCGCTCCTCATGGATTCCCACTCTCCTTCGCTCTGGGAGATAAAGTCCTCAATACTCATTAAATGTTTTCGATTGTTCTTCGGTTTCTAGTCCTTCATTATTGTTGGCTGTCTGGATCATCCTTACCATTGAATCAACCATCATTGACATAGCCATGGGAACTTTTTTCCCTGAAGGTGTTTTAGAAGATTGATCTTCCGGCTTTTTATTTGATGAAGGCCGATTGATTGACATGATAAGTAAAGGTTTGTTTTTATGAGATGGCCCATCCGTTCAGGCCTTTTATCAATAAGATGATGTTAACATGTGATCATTTTATTGATCTAAAAAATACAATTCTAATCCAATAATATAATTTCTAGCCATAGATATGAGTTTGATTAAATGTTATTTAATTAGATCTTTTACAAGTACACTTTTCCCCTTAATGGTATTGTCACTTGTTGCAAATGCTCTGCATAGCTTTATAGAATTAGAATAACTTTTAGTAGTTAAGCCACAATGAGAAGACCAAGACCTCATATAAGGAACTGTGTTATCCCCAAATATATTAGAGTACTCATCTGAGTCTATTAGGTTATCAATATGATACTCAAATCCATAATTTGTTAAATATTCTATATGCTGAATGATTTCATTTTGCTCTATCACGGCTCTTCCTAGAATATGTTTTATATTTAGCTCGATAGACCTTTGTTGATTGACTTTCTCAAAAAAATGATATCTGTAAAATGGTGATTTAGACAATTCTCTTATATATTCTCTTACGCTGAAATCACCATTTCTTAGTTTTCTATCTAGTTCTATCGAACGCTCACTTTCCATAGGGCAAAGGTTTCCATAAATTTGTCTATAAGCTGCTGTAATAGCAACTTTTAAAGAATCATCATCTATCGGGCAGTACTCATCATATGTAAAGCAATTGATGTGATCATTATTGTATTTAATACCAATTGGTTGCGAGAGCTCTTTAATCCTTTCTTTTCTATAGGAATTAATTATATTATTTCCTATTATAGGAGCATTTAGATCAGGCTTGCTTAGTGGACTTGTTCGAAACTTCAACGCTTGCCCGGGCATGCAGCCACCTTTAGAATGAAGATAATAGCTTGTTAAATTGCTTCCTGCGACTCTAATTTTTCCATACTTTGCGGGATATTTATTTAACGACTCGGCACCAACTTTTAAGGCATGTTTCGGTATAAAAGACATAGTCAATTAGAAAATATAATGAGGCAGATTTACTTAATTAATCAAGATCTGCCAACATAATAGATTCTATTGTAGAAGAAGTTTCTTCTTTGAACCGCTTAACACTCACTTTGTTAAGAACATATATAGCTAAACAAGTGACAATAACTTCCAGAATGAAAACAAATGAGAATGCTATGAATGGATTGTCTGGACCACTTAACGCTCTTCCTATGTCCAGCAATCCTCCCCCAAATATTTTTCCCATAGCTCTTGAAAGTGCTTGTGCAAGACCCCATACTCCAACGAGTGTTCCTGCCATCTCAGGCAGAGTAAGATCTAACATTAGTGATAATGCACTATTTGTTGCTATACCAGCAGATAATCCAAAAATAACCAGAACTCCGAAAAGGCTATTAGTATCTTTTGTTATTCCACTGCTTATTAATAGAATTAATGATATAGCTATCATCCAACAGCCTATTCTTGCTGTAGATAATTTTCCCAGTTTTGGGGTAACAAATAGTCCTCCAATTAAAAGTCCAATTAATGTTCCAATACCCCAAAATGCATTTAGTAAAGTTGTTTGAGAAATAGGGAGATTAAATACTTCTGCACCATAGCTTTCTAGTATTGGGTCTTGCAGGAAAAGACCAAGTGTATAAAGAATTAAGAATGTAAAAAAGGTAATTATTTGAGGGCTTGAAGTAATTATTGACCAGGATGCTTTTAAACCTAAATTTTTATTAGAATTAACGTTCTTTGGATTAATTGTTTCTCTTTCTGTAGGCTCAATTCCCCAACATGCAATACAAGTAATGATTAAAACTATTCCACTAATAGTGGTCATAAATTTTTGAAGGGCAGGCTGTAATAAGAGTGGATCTGATACTCCATCTAGCCCTTTAGTTGTAATTGAAATAGCAATTGCTCCTATCACAATACCAACTGTTAACATGCACCAAATTATTCCTACAGCTCTTGGTCTTTCTTCTTCATTTGTCATATCAATAACTAACGCAAGATAAGGAGTAGTTGCTAAAGAAACCGCAAGGCCATAAAGAGAAAAAAGTATGCAAAGAGAAGTTGCCGCAGCAGTTATAACCAGCCAATTCCCTTCTGACAAAGCTCTTTCCGTGATAAAAATCAAGGGAATAGAGGCTATTGCCATAGAACAAAAACCTATTGTTCCCAAAAGAATGTATGGCGTTCTTTTTTTACCTTTTATTGGCCAAGTATCTGAGATGTTGCCAAAAAGTACTCTGGAAGGAGCCATTAATTGTTCAAAGGCCAAACTACCGCCTACTAAAATTGCAGGGAATGCAAGCTCAGAAATCATTATTCTATTTAGCATTCCTGCAAAAATTACAGCTAGACAGCCTAGGCAGCCTTGAAACAAACTCAGCCTTGCCAAACTCAAGTTGGATAATCTTTTGGATTGACTCAAAATTAATACTCTCCTTCTAAGTAACACCAATTTTATAAAAGATACCCCCTAAAAAAGAATTTTTATTCAAATCAATGCTTTCCTAGTATTATTTTCTACTTCCAAAAATAATTTCTTTAAAAGTAATCATTAGTTCAGTTTTAAAAGCCTTAACCGAAATTTTGCTACTTCAAGTGCTTGCGCAGGTTGATTTTCTAAGAATGGATGACCTTTGATTTTAGAAAGAACTAAATTTATTTTTTCCATTTGATCAAGATCAGAGATGGTTGAAGAGTTATTTATAGTAGTTTTCCAGGTCTCATCAAATGCCATAGCAAAACTATCTGCATTGTTCATCAATAGATCGCTTGATCGATTTTGATCGCTGAAAGACAAGATTTCAAACTATAAATTTTATCAAGACCCAGATTTGAAATAGGCTCTTATTGCAAATTTTAGTCTATTGCTTGGTTACTCTCCTATCTCTTTAGTAACTTCCCTCCCAAGCCTCTTGATTTGACTTTGGTATCAATCCTTGGAATTGATGGTGCCAGGACCCAGATTTGAACTGGGGACACGGCGATTTTCAGTCGCCTGCTCTACCAACTGAGCTATCCCGGCATGTGATTTAACAAAGTCGTTTTTACATTACTCTCTTGCTTAGCCATTGGAATATTTTCAAGGTAATTTGCTGACTTTTTTGTTTTTCTTGAGACCTTTAGCCACCGTTATCTTTGGGGATTGATTTGAGCATTGAGACAAGTGTTCTATGAGCATCATTGCTATCTTCAAGAGTATGGTCAAACTTTATATGGATGATTTTGCTGTCTATATCTAATGCCATGAAATGAGAATTCAAGGAAATTAATTTTGCTTCTTTGAAATCCTTTATTCCTCCATAGTGAACTGCATAGCTATTAACGGCATCTTTATGGTCAGCATTCATATGATTACAGATTCTTTCACTGATGGAATTGTTTATTGAGTCTTTTTTCATTCGAGACGTTGCTTTTAATTGTAGCTCTTACAATATTAACTTATAGACTCTTTGATTAATTCCATCTGCTTAATTTGACTAATCACCTTTAATTTATTTATCCATAAATAATGAGACAATTTTTATCATTAACTTTGAGGAAGTTTAATCGCTTCTAAGGCAATCATTGCTACACCCATAGCAGTTGGCTTAGAAGTTTTTTTTATTGGTATTCCAATGATTTTCTCTCTGATTTTCTGCCATTGAAAATTTAGAGCACCTTTACCTATTGTTATTATTCGTTTTGGATAAGTTATTCCTTCTTTATGTAATTTCTCCCATCCTTGTTTTTCTATTTTTGCAAGTCCTTCAAGGAGTGCATGAAGGTAGAGAGCATCACTTGTTGGTCTTGGAGTTAATATAGGCATTAAATTATCATCATTTATTGGAAATCTTTCTCCTTTAGAAGCTAATGGAAAAAGATCTATTCCGCTTTCAAACCCTGGATTAATTTGTTTGCTTAACTCATCAAGCTCTTCATCAGAAAAGAATTTTTTTAATACACAACCTCCAGTATTAGATGCTCCTCCAATTATCCATTTGCCTCCAACTTGATGATTGGAAATACCATTAAAAATTAACGGTTGATTTGCAATTTTTTTTATAACAATTGTACTTCCAAGTACTGTTACGCCTTCATCCTCTGAAGCATTGCTTGCTATAAAACCAGCATTGGAATCTGTAGTCCCTGCTATCAAAATAAGATTCTCAGGTAATTTTAAACTTTTTGCTTTATTTAAAGATATTTTTGCAATAACCTTCCCACTAGAAATTATTTTAGGTAATGTTTTTAGCCAATCTTGATTATAAAAATATTTAGGCCACGAATGTTTAATTAAATCCCATCCAAGCTTAATATTATTTCCTTCTTCTCCCTTCTGCCAATCTTCAATCAGCCACCCATTTATCCAATCCGCTTGATGTCTTAAAAGAATTTCGCATCCATACTTATCAATTAGATGTAAGCCTCTTTCAAGACTGTCAAACCGTCCATTTAAGCAATGATTTGAGATTTGGTCAATTAAAATCTTCTTTTCTGGAAAACATTTGTTATAAGGAATTGCATCACCTAATGGCTCTCCCTTTTGATTGCAGGCAATTAATGTCCCAGAAGTTCCATCTACTGAAATTGCTTTAAGGTATTTTTTTATGTTGATTGGAATATTGCTAATTAACTCTTCACAGCAATTTTCCCAATCTTTGGGTTTCTCTATACCATTTTTATAAATAGAGGCTGCAGTATGGATTAATTCCTTTTTTCTATTAATTACAGCAATTCGAACTCCAGTAGTTCCAAGATCTATTCCTAATACGAATGTCTCTTCATTCATCCTAAGAATTTTATTTAAATTTTTAGGATGGCTCGAATTGGATTATCTCTTTTACTTTTTGAGTGACGTCTTCCCATGGAAGGTTTAAGTCAGGTCGTCCAAAATGACCATAAGCTGCAGTGTCTCGATAAAAACGACCACCTCTTTGTTGGGGAAGATTTGTGAGAGAAAATTGATTTATTATTGCGGCAGGCCTGAGATCAAAATGAGATTTAACTAATTCTGTTAGGACTGTATTTGAGTATTTCCCGGTCCCAAAAGTCTCTACAAGTATTGAGACCGGTTTAGAAACACCTATTGCATAACTTATTTGGACTTCCACTCTTTCTGCTAATTCTGCAGCAACTAAGCACTTAGAGACAAACCTGGCCGCATATGCTGCTGATCTATCAACTTTGGTGGGATCTTTCCCTGAGAAAGCTCCTCCTCCATGTCGAGCATAGCCACCATAAGTGTCTACAATGATTTTTCTGCCTGTAAGGCCTGCATCCCCTTGAGGCCCTCCCACTACGAATTTGCCTGTTGGATTAACTAAAAAACGAGTTTCGTCTTTATTGGGTTTCAAATCAAGATCAGAGGTTGCTGGTATTACAACTTTTTCCCATAGATCTTCTTCTATACGCTTTCTAATACCTTCTTCATCCTTTATTCCTTCTATCTCTGGACAATGTTGAGTTGAAATTAAAATAGTATCAATAGAAACTGGCTTGTTATTTTCATAGACAACACTAACTTGTGTTTTGCCATCTGGGAGTAAATATTTAATGGTGCCTTCATGTCTAACATTTGCAAGCTTTCTAGACAGTCTATGGGCCAGACTTATTGGAAGCGGCATTAATTCAGGCGTTTCATTACATGCATACCCAAACATGATTCCTTGATCACCAGCGCCAACTTTGTCAAGAGGATCACCTGAATGATCATCTGCTTCATCAACTCCTTGCGCAATATCAGCGGATTGCTGGTCTAATGCAACTAGTACTGCACAGCTATTGGCATCAAAACCTCCTGCTCGAGCACCTTTATATCCAATATCGCTAATGATCTCTCTAACAACTTTAATAAAGTCAACCTTGGCGGTTGAAGTAATTTCTCCAGTAATAAGACAAAGCCCTGTATTGACGACTGTTTCACAGGCAACTCTGCTATTGGGATCTTGTGTAAGTAAAGCATCTAAAATTGAATCACTAACTTGATCACACAACTTGTCAGGATGACCTTCGGTAACAGATTCAGAAGTGAAAACAAATCTACTCATAGTAAGAATATTGATTTAAGAGAATTGGGATTGATGATTCTTACAGGTTAAATCATGCCAGCTATAGATTAATTCTTGTTGATAAGTCAATTTAGGCATTGTTGTCCAACCGGCTGTATATCCCAGAGTTAATCCTACCCCGGCTTGTCTAGCCATTTTTAAATCTGAATCACTATCACCTATGAATAGACATTGCTCAGGCTCTAATTTAATTAACTTGCAAAATTGTTTAACTGCAGTTGGATTTGGTTTTGAAGGATTATCATCAGCACTCCAGAAGGCAACAAATTTATCTTCAATATCGTTTGATTTTAAAAAATTTGTAATACCTTGTCTAGAATCATTGCTTATTAATGCACAAGTTATTTCAGCAGTTTCAAATTTCTTTAAGACTTCCAGAACTCCTGGCAAAAGAGTATTCTTTGATTTATCCACCCCTACAAGTTTAATTGCTTTTTCTGATTCAATAAAAACTTCTTGAGCTATCTCAATAGCATTAGGCCAACTTTTCCCAAGGATGCAAAGTAATGTTGCTGTAGAGATAAGATTGTCTTTCCTAGAGGCAATTGCTATTAAACCATTAGGATCTAATCCTGATGAGGTTAATCCATAAGCAATATTAAATATATGATTGATTTTTTTGTAAGTGTAATGATCTAATAAATTATTATTTTTGCATGATTTATATACTTCTTTAATCCTAAGTCTTGCTAACTCAATTAGATGATCTTCGCTATTGGAGAGGGTTCCATCTTTATCAAAGAGTACGCCTTTAAAGTCTCCAATGGGTTTCCCTCTAAGGAGAACTTGAGACATAGCAATTTAATAAGAAATTAGATAGTCATGCTGGCAATAGGATCTTCTCCTTCTTCAGCTTGCTCAAGCAACATTTGTTTGTATTTGGCTGCCATTTCTTCTGCATTATCAAAAACTTTTTGAGGGTCAGTCAGCATATCCCCAGGTTCTGGTTCTAGTGCTTTAGTAGATAAAGATATTCGACCTCTTTCAGCATCTAAATCAATAATCATGACCTTCATTTGGTCGTTTACATTCAATACGGAATGAGGAGTCTCAATATGTTCATGACTAATCTCGGAAATATGAAGTAAACCGCTAACGCCTCCAATATCAATAAAGGCACCATAAGGCTTGATACCCCTTACACCTCCTATTACAACTTCGCCTACCTCTAAGCGATTCATTTTTCTTTCAACTAAGGCTCTCCTATGGCTAAGAACTAAACGATTGCGTTCTTCGTCAACTTCTAAAAACTTAAGAGGGAGGAAATCTGCGACGAGCTCTTCTTTGGCTTTTCTAGTACTTATGTGAGATCCAGGAATAAAACCTCTAAGACCTTCAACTCGAACTAGTGCTCCGCCGCGATTGGTGGCAAAAACTTCTGAGTAAATAGTGGCATCTTCTTTTTGTAATTGACGTACACGCTCCCAAGCTCGTTGATATTCGATGCGTCTAATAGATAGTGATAGTTGCCCATCTTCGTTCTCTTCAGTCATTATAAAAAACTCTCTTTCTTCGGAAGGCTGTAAAACATCACTCAGACCTTCTACTCGATTAATAGATACCTCTTGCATTGGCATGAATGCAGCAGTCTTTGCGCCAATATCTATCATTGCCCCTTTTGACTCAAGAGCAAAAACTGTGCCTTTAACGATATCGCCAGGTTTGAAATTGTAATCGTATTTACTTAAAAGAGAGGCAAATTCATCTGCAGTAAACCCTGCCCCATCAAAATCATATTTCTTGGGTCTACTACTTGGATCATCAGCGGAGGGAATATCTTCTGGAATGTCTTCGGGTTCATTCGAATCAATTAATAAGTCTTTCTCATCAACTGCTTCATTTATTTCTAATTCTGACTTTGTATCTTCTTGATCAGTAATTGCTTCGTCTTTATTTAGATTTTGATCAGTTTCTTTGAGATTCGCAGCCATGAGAATAAAGCGGTCTACCTTAGGGCAGTATGAAAGGGTTCCCATAAAAGCCCGCCGACTATATGGAAATTAGTCTGATACTCTACATAATCGACTATACAGTTTAAATAACCGTTGCAAGTTGTTCCTTTTCTTTGGAATTAAATGTTTCTAGAGTTGCAACGAAATCATTTACTCCATGGAATTGGCGGTAAACGGATGCAAAACGAATAAATGCGACTTCACTTATTTCTTTTAGTTGTTCTAAAACCATCTCACCAATTTCTAAACTATTTACATCTTTAATATTCCTTTGTTGGAGTTGTATCTCAATTTCATCAATAATAGTTTCAACCTTTTCATTTAATACTGAGGTTTTCTCACAAGCTCTTGTTATTCCATTAAGCATTTTACTTCTGCTAAAAGCTTCTCTATTCCCATTCCTTTTGATAACTGTTATAGGTATTGTTTCAACTCTTTCATAAGTTGTGAAGCGAAAATCACAATTTAAGCATTCTCTTCTTCTGCGAACACTTCTCCCAGCATCCGCAGACCGTGATTCGAGAACACGACTATCTGTATTTTGGCATGAGGGGCATTGCATACTGCCCTAGGAATTAATTGTTACATCAATAACTCTATACATTTATTTCTATTCTGAGAAGGGATATTGCGATGATTGCATTAATAAAGTTTTTATTAATGCATTAGAAAACTTTTTCTTTCGCTTGAAACCATTGCAAATAAACGATAAAAAAAGCCCCTATTTAGATAGGGGCTTTTTTTTTGGCATTTATTATTTGTCGTACTTCGGTGGATCGCGAAAGGCGACTGCGAAGAATAATGTGACAACTGCCAAGGTCATCAAGAGTGTGTAAGC
>CETG01028837.1_pt1 | contig 12663 bp, 22 predicted proteins | sample 361471 | NCBI WGS metagenome assembly CETG01 (sample SAMEA2622696, study PRJEB7988) | marine metagenome | isolation source: saline water (ENVO:00002010), including | reverse complement strand
TGGTGATTCCCAATTGTCTTCAACAAACCTAATATCATGATTTTTTGTAGAAATCCCTAAAGACTCAAGAGAGGACAAATAAATTTCCTGAATATCTGTGAGTGAAGGTTTTATAAGGACTTGATACTGAAAATAATGTTGTGCTCTATTTGGATTGTCTCCATATCTGCCATCAGTTGGCCTTCGGCATGGCTCTGGGTATGCCACTGCCCAGGGTTCAGGGCCAATAGCTCTCAAAAAAGAGTGAGGACTCATTGTCCCTGCTCCTTTCTCTAAATCGTATGGCTGAAGAAGTAAACATCCTCTCTCACTCCAGTATTTATTAAGGCTTGAGATTATATCCTGAAAATACATAGATTCTAATATTCCTGTTTCTAAAGATTATATTTAATACTAAAATATAATAAATTTAACCATTAAACAAGAATTAAATATAGAGATTATAATTATATAAGTAATTTACAATTATATTAACTTATTTAAAAATATTGATTCGCAACCAGTTCTAGGTAATTCGCAATCATATATAAACTAATAATTGATCAAAGAATATGATCTATAGATTTTAATTAGAGTTGACCTATAAAGAAGTATAAAAAAGATTACCCGAAATAGATATTCTCGGTTGGTCAGTTCCGTAAAATGGATAAACACAATGTCTTAGTTTGGCTGGAAAAAAAAGCATAGTACCCTCCAGACGTGAAGACAAAGGATACCCGTAAGTTCTGACTTCTCCAAGCGAGTCAATATATTCAAATTCAAAATTACCAGCTTTTTTATTCTCTTGCTTGATTCCATTAAATTGTGAAAGTTTCTGCTGCTCAGCGGAATCATAAGGAATTTTCAACCATATAGCAAAAGAATAAACACCACTATGATCATGAAAGGGATTAAATTCTGTTTGATATTGATAATTAACCCATATTTCGTTTAATACCAATGTTGTTTTAGCACCGAGCAATGAATTAATAGAGACAGGGTCAAAGCCCTTAGGATCTCTTTCTCGATAAAATTTTACTAACGGTATACAAACATTTTTGTATACATAAGAGCCAATATCATTAAGTAAAAAACTATGAGAGATATTACCGGCTAATTTATTTTTTACGTTAATATTCTGACTTTTTCCATTTTCTATAATTTGCCAAAGATGATCTACTATTTCCGAATCTAATTTTACTTGAAGAAAACTAGTTACAGGTGGCGTTATAAGTTGAACTTCCATGTTTAACTAATTATTCTTATTTGATTATGATCACATTAAAAATACAACTATTTAAATAAAAGCATTCAAAAACTCTTATCATCCTGTAACAAATAGAAAAGAAAAGAAAAGAGAAGAAAAGAAATTAAAGAAAAAAACAATTATAATGAAAAATTTTTAAAAAAAATTCATGCTGAACAAAAAAGCAATAGATAACACATAGAAACAAGAAAAGGCAAATACAAACTGAGAGAAGAAAAGGCTAAAAAAATAAAAACAAAACCTAGCCAAGAAGGGTATAAGTATAAATACCTAGCACAATCAAGCTATTAATTATTGTCAATAAATTCTCACAAAAGTCATATTATAAAATAATTATTTGCTGTAAACTACGGGTAATACGAGAATTTAGGATATAATATTAGAAAAATAATCAAATATTCTCAAAGAAAAAATAAAGTAATAAGATAGTCGAAAATGACAAGAAGACGCAAATAGATAATATCAATTATGATAATTTATTAAATAAATTTACTAGCCAATCAAAATATATTTTGGCACATAATAAGGCAAGAGGAACTAGTACAAATATACACGTTGTTCCGAGTCGTCACAGCGCGTATATTTTAATGGACGGTTTGATTCGTTTATGGAGCTATCGCCAACAGAGGTAGTCGACTTGGCTAACGTTAGCCTCAATAACGAGGTAACTAAAGGCCTTGTCCCAGCCCAGATAGAATACGTCAAAGAATCCGTTCTCGGGATTAACGAAGAACTAAGCTGCGTTGGTCAATCGCTACGTGCTGTAGCGGCAAATCTTGCCGACATAAAACAGAACATCAAGCCAGGGAACTGGAGGGCATTTTTAAAGTCAGGGGCTATAAACTGCTCGGAGAGATTTGCTATTGACCTAGTAAGTGCTTACACGAACTGGCTAGGAGGCTCGGACATAGATGACAACCTAATAGCATCGCTAACTCCAAGGTCGCTAGCGCTCATGGGAGGCAAAGGGGTGACCGATAAAGAAAGGCAAAAGGTATTCGAAGCGGTGGAGAGCGGCGAGAGGATGACAGAAGCGACGGTACGAGGACTGGTAAAAGGAATAAAAAAGAAATCAAAATCGAATGAACTCAAGAGTGAAAGCGAGAGGCTAAAGAATCTTAAGGAAAAAATTGAAACCTATAAAAAAATTATCATTTCACTTCAAGATGAAAACAAGAAACTGACTACAATGCTGTCAAATAGAGATAAAATAAATCTATAGACTTGAGAAACCATGCAAAACAACCAAAAAAGAACTATAAAGAACACAGATCAGGCGGTAATAGCCTGTAAAGGGCTAGATAAGCCAAAAAAATCTGATCACCGCAGAAGTAGCAAAATAACCGAATACTTATTAGAAAAATATAAGGTAAGATCATACTAGTTTTCTTATATTAAATTAGATTAATCAACAAAATGACTAAATTCAGAAACTCACGTATCAAATCAGTTCATCTATATAATCCTAAAAAAGAAGGGGTGGGTTCGTATGACGTAAATTATATAAATGCATATAATAAAAAGACAAAATTAAAAAAAGATATAGATAAAAATCATCAATCAAAAGAGAGGTATGCAGCATGATTCCTTTTATAAGAAGTATGACGGAGTTAATGGCGCTAACAGCGGCTCGTGATGATTACAATGAACCTTATAAGATTAAAGATAATTTAATACCATTAGATAGAAATAAAAAGGAAGAATTTGATAATGAGGAGGCAAGTAGAGTTTGTTTACCTGATATACCAAAATTTAAAAAGACAAGTTGGGTGAAGAGTAAGAGAGCTATTTATAGTTTTTTTGATGATCTAGACTACAATAATCAGATACAACCATCTCTTGATTTGACATTATTGGGAAGACAAGATCATAATAAATATAATGATGCTGCATAAATATGATTCAAAATAACAGGAAAAATATAATTGATTATAGTTCACTAATCCTAGTGCTATCATTTTTAGTAATACATAGGTTGGAATTAGTTTTATGCGGTATGATGTTATCAATTCATTCTATATATATCAAAAGAATATTTAATTTTATAGTTTCAATAAAAAATACTAGAGTCATTGAAAAAGATAAACTTGATAAAAAAGATAAAAACATAATAAAAAAAGATCATAAAGTTGAATCAAGAATTGAGCTCGTTGAATTAATAGAAGAATTGGGATATATTCCTTCAAATAATACTAAAGATATTAAGGAAGTAGTCTAATGAAATATATAAATTTTAAAAAGATCATCAGAGCCTGCACTGTTATATCAATTATGAGCTTAGTATTAATAATTTTGATCTCACTATCAAAAAGTCTTATAGTTGATCCTCTTATATATTGGTTTGCATCTACTTCTATAGCAAGATTAGTTGTAGCATGTTTTATATCGTTATTCCTGTTAACAAGGTTATTTGATTTTTTTTATAAATATTGGATTTATAAAAAAAGAAAAGCTAAATTTAATGCTCTTAAGATTCCATATCCTCGTAAATTTGTAGGTAGAAAGATAAAAAATAATTGATTCTATACTAAAAATATAAAATTTATTTTATTTATAATTGAATCATTTATGAATTAATATTCTAGAATAATCATATTAATTATTCAAGTTTATCTATCGTTTTCCATTTGTCTAAATTCATATAAATAAAATATATCTAGATTATAATATTTGCAAAAATATATTATTAAGTTAGTTTAGACTATCTGCATTTATAGTATGAGTAAAAATCAAAAGAACATAGAATATACACTTTTTATTGGATTATCTCACATACTAAAAAGAACATTGAAAGTAAATCCCGGTGATCAACTATCTATTGCACAAGAATATAAAGAATGGATAGATTGTATATCAACTAGTGACTTCTCTAAACAAGAGATACTAGTGATTGATAGTTAAAGTTTAAACTAAATATAATATTATAATCACTATATTATTTAATAAAAAATTTTTTTTTCATAGAAAACAAATTTTATATGAAAATCTTCTAAATATATATATGAAACTTTTAATTCTTCTAACTTATATTATTTTTTTCCGATTATATTTAGTTATATATGATGTAATTAATGATACATAGTAAATATTTTGTTTGATTGTAAAATTATTTAAGCACTAGAAAATTTAGCCCTAATTACATTCTAGAATTAATTAATTTGTGGATAGAAGTTGGTTAATTAGTAAATATTTTACTAATATATAATCATTTTTTTTTCTATTTTAAATTTATATATTTTTCCTAAATTTATAACCCTACTTTTCATCCTTATTAAGTCAAAAACAGTATCTGTGTACACTTTTCTTTTTTATTATCTTTTGAATTTTCTATATATAGAATCAACTCTAATAGTTCTTTATATTTATGGATTTATTTTTCTCCGTAGATTTTATCTTTATATCGCACCATCTTAAACAACTCTCTATATGTTCTTTCAATCCCCATTTTTCATTAGAATATTTGTATTTTATTTTAATATATAGGCCTAATATCTCTTTTGGATTAGCTCCTGAATTATAAATAATAAGAAAAAAATATTTATACATTGTTCTATAATATTTCTTTCTTTTAGTATTTAATTCATTACTTATTTCATCAACTCATGAATCAATATACATACATATATAGTACCAATTAGCAGATAAAGAGCACGACGAATTGAAACCATTTTACTCTTCTTTTAGAATCTAAAAAGTCTGTATTTGTAATAAAATATGTATATACTGATGGAATAGAATAGTTTTTATACCAATATCCCATTCTACTAAGATCTTTCTTTAAAGTTCATAATTTTATATCTCTATTCTTTTGTTTTTTATCATAATCCAAGAATTCTTATTCCACCATTCAACAAAATCTCTTAATTAATCCATTTTTATATAATAAGTTTTTATTTTTTTATCTTCTATCAAATAATAATAATAATAACTATTATAAAGGATAATTTTATCCCAACTATGTTCGAATACAAAATCTCTCCTAATAGCCCCTTTTCTTTTTTTTATTAGGATCCAATAATTGATAAGTTCAATTATATAGTTTTCTTTTTACTATTATCATTAATAATATTTAAATATAATTTTTAGGTTTCTTTATAGCTTTTATCAAATCAGTTTAATTTCAATTTCTATACTTATAAAGTTTTTTTCCTTTTATTATTTCCTAAACTACCAAACTGATTACTTTCTTTCATAAAAAATAAGACTAACTTCATCAAGTATCGAAAATATTTTTAATTTCCAGACTTATCAATTGCACTCTTTGGAAAAAGCAAATCATCCTATACATAAATAAGATAGTCCAAGGTTGGTTTTTATTTAGGTAGGTGTCCAAAAAACTAGTGACAAGAATATAGTTTAAATTTTATTATAGAAATACTCTTTTAATAATAAGGAATTAGAGTTTATTTATTATCAGACGAATCTTGATAAGAAATTGGAACTAATATTAAAAATAAACTCCACCATAAAATAATTAAAAAGCTCAATATCAAAGAAATAAAAATCTTATGAAAAGAAATCCAACTAAGAATCAAAAATAAAATCCCGCTAACAATAATTGTCCAAGGCTGACACCAAGGTGGTTTTAAATCCCAATAATCTTTTTTCCTATCTGATTCCATTAAAAAATTTTAGAATTCATAAATTCAAATTATCCAATTTTTCGCCTTTATTAATCTTGTCATCATCAGCAGGCTGGTCTACTTCCGTAGCTTTCGCTTCCCCATTAGGCTGGTCTACTTCTATAATTTTTTCTACTTCATTAGACTTATCTTGTTTAATTGGCTTGATTTCTACTATGTTTTCGTTTGATAAGGACTCATTATCTCTTTTCAGGGCTTGAGTGAAATCCTGATTTTTCTCATCATCAGATCCTTTCAACAAAAACTTTAAAATGTATCCAAGTGAAACAAACAACGCAATTGGCAGAACTAAACCTAAAAGCAACTTATAGAGAATAAATCCCGTCCCAATTACTCCGGAAATGATAAGTATATTTCTGTAGTTCATATAGCCTACTTTGGTGATAGGACTCTAAATCTAAGCTATTTATGCACTCCATACATCATAAACTTGTCATCACGAAGAGTATTTAAATAATCTAAATTATTTAAAGAGACCTCAAATCTTATGCTGATAGAAGAAAGAGAACTAAAAAAATTCTTCAACTTGTCTTATGGCGATGAACCCCCATCTAGAAAAGAATGGGAATCTTTATATAGCGAGAAAGTTAAATTTATAGACCCAACGCAAGAAAAGAATGGTATTGATGAATATATAAAAGCCCAAAATGGATTAATCAATCGATGTGATGACATCTACTTAAAATGTCACTCAATTGCGATAAACAAAAATGTTGCATTTGTTGAGTGGTCAATGGGACTAAAAATAAAAGGTCTCGAATTTATTTACGATGGAACTACCAAGTTATTATTCAATGAGGAAGGTAAGGTCAAAGAACATCGAGATTATTTTGACTTCTGCTCAGGCACATTTGGAAGAGTTCCAATACTAGGTGTTTTTTTACGATGGCTATATTCAAGATTTGTTGATTAACATAAAATCTTTTTATAAATTTCTGATATTAATAAGTCTTTAGATTTAGTTTGGAGTATGAAATTAATTATTCTTATTTACATAACAAATCTTGAATGCTTTGAAAATACCTTTTCTGTAGATAAAAGTAAAAAAATAACCGTAAAACAGCTTCCAATTTATTTATTTTAAAACCATAAAAAAAATATTTCCTATCAAAATAACTGAATTTTAGCTATAACATTATTGATAAATGAATTTAAAATGCAAAAACTTGTAGAGATAATCAGACAGACCTATGACTATAAAGCATGTTTAGAGATCGCTAATAGCGGTTGTTCTAACGGTGCTTGCACAAGACATAACTATCAGGCAGATACACTTTTACTTTATATGAGTTATTCGGACGAAATTATAGAATACACGTCTGCTCAACTTGGTTATTCATTCCTTTCCCAACTTGCCAGAGATTTTGGATCACCAATAAAAGCACGTCCAGATGAAGACTTATTTTCATGGCAAGAGGTAGTATCTGCCTGCCCAAATAAAGACGATTTCAAACATGCATTAGTTTGGAAATTTATAGAGTTGGTTGCGAAAGAGAAAACTAAAGAATATAAAAACTGATATTTTAAAAATTACAAAAATATTGTTCTTAATAATAATTTAAAAAGGTATGGCATCTTTGATAAATTTAGAGAGAGGATACATCCAAGTCGGATGAAATAAGAAATATAGAAATATAAAGAAAATTAGTGCTCCAATCAATCCATAAAATTGAATTTCAATTGCCTCCCAAATTTCCTCTATCCACGTATTAATAGTTCTAGGATTAGTCTCTTTTATCATAATAAATAAAATATCACAAAATTTAAACTAATGAAAATAGCAGATATAGAATAAACATAAGAATTATTTATAAAACAAATGAATTAGATCTAATTGATTTGTTTTATATATCGAATCTATAGTTATCACTTACAACTCTCAGAAAATAAAAATTTAATCTAAATTAATAAAATTAACACTATAAAAGTGAAACACGAACCTTCTCTAGAGGATATTGTTTGGGTCACCCTAAACTGCTTAATAATAAGAATGACTCAACTAAAACAAAAAGATAGAGTTGCAATTTATCAAGAGTTTAAAGAATGGATTGAAAGTGAAAAAGACACAAATTTCACCCAAGAAATCCTATGCTTAAAATATAATAAAATCCCATAAAGAAATTTGTATACTAGTTCAGGATCGATAAAGGCTACTAAAAATTCTTTCTAATTAAAGCCTCAATTACTAATGAATATCGCTAACATAAAGAAAAAATAAAGAAATGCTTGCTTTTGTGTCAGTTATCTTCTCATCACTTCTTTGGGTTCAAGTCCCACAATGGAATGATAACTGGTCAAAATGCGCTGTAGATATTCCAGACTCTGCATGCCACTGGTATATTGTATCTCCAGACAATACTTTCGGAACAGGTTTCAATTGGGCAACAGCTCCATGGTTCGACGCAAATGGATTGAATGATATTGCAAAAATTTCATCAAAAACAGTGGTAGAGAAATTACAATTAAAAAAACATATTTAATATGATGTTCAAAAATTTAACCTAACGTAGCGGGAGAAATAAATAAAGATACAAAGAATTTTAATTTCTTATCTCTCCAAGTACTCTCAATGCTTCATTTACATGAGCTGGACCATTTAAAAGGTCATTAAATATATGACGAATAGTACCTTTCGCGTCAACAATATATGTTACTCGACCATCAAGTAAACCAAGAACTTTAGGAACCCCAAAAGCTTTTCTAAGTGAATTGTCGGTGTCACACAATAATGGGAATGGAAGTTTGTTTTTATCTGCAAAAGACCTGTGACTAGATTCATCATCTCCACTTACTCCCCAAACTTCTGCTCCAAAAAGTTTAAATAAATCATACTTATCGCGAAATCCACAATTCTCAGCAGTGCATCCAGGGGTATCATCTTTTGGATAAAAAAATAAGACCAAAGGTTTTCCTTTTGCCTGCTTCGTCGTTCTAGAAATACCTAATTGATCTGATAAAGAAAAATTAGGTATTTTATCTCCCAACTTCAAAGCCATTGTATTGGAAATATTAATAATATGATTATATATAAAATTAAACCAAATCGGAGGTAAGAAAAAGCAAATAATATATTTCAACTCGATTGGTTAATGCTATTGACACTTTAAATATATAAAATTAATAAACTTATCAATTTATAAAATCAACGATTTATAATTTTGTATAATAACTCTGAATAAAAAAAAGCATTGAGTGGTTTCGGGGAAAAGAAAATAGAGAAAAAAGTCGCATCTAAGCGTCTTAAGAGGCTGTCAGAGAACGAATTAAAAAATATATCAATTCAAAATCATATAAAGGGTAAAATCAAAGAGGCAGAAAATGGGTATATAGCGTATATAAATAATGGATACTCGGATCCAGATATTTACTCAAATTATGCTCTTATCTGCGAGAAAAATGGAGAGACTGATAAAGCAATCAAACTTTACCAAAAATGTACTCAAGATTTTCCAATTCATGTCTACTCTAAACTAAATCTTGCCTTTTTATACTACACATTGAATGATTTAAATAAAGCTGAATCACAAGTTAATGAAGCTATTAAATTAAAACCAGAGTTAGCAAATTGTTATTGCATTAAAGGTCTAATTAAAAAAAAAGATTATAAGTTTAATGAATCAAAAATTTTGTTTAAGAAAGCTTTAGGAATAGATCCAAAATTTTTTGATGCAATAATAAATCTAGCCTTATTAATGAAAGAAGAAAATAACTATACAGAAGCTAAAAAGTATTATTTAAAAGCACTTGAAATAGATAATAATTCAGCAATTGCCCATTTAAATATAGGAGTTCTCTATAAAGAGATACATGATATGGAGAAGGCTATATATCATACAGAGCAAGCTATAAATTTAGATAAGAAAATAAACAATGCCTATTTGAACCTAGCTACGATATATTGCGATAAGGGCGAATACGAAAAATCATTTTTACTAGCGAAGAAAGAGTTATCCATTAACAATGAAAATGAATTAACCTTTAACCTTATTGCTGAAATATTTAAAAATATAGAAATAGAAAATTCATTAGATAAAAGGTTTTTTCTTAAGAAATTATTTGAAAGGAAAGACATATCACATAGAGAAATTTTTAAAAATATTAGCAATCTCGTGCCAAATGATATTTTATATAAACTATCAATAATGAAAGATAAATTTTCTGAAAGTAAAGATTTTAATTATCTCATAAATGATAATGAAATAGTTAAAGCTCTCACCTTAATAATTTTCTCATCACCCTTATGGGAAAAAACATTTATTAATATAAGGAAAAATATTCTATTTAACTACACAGAAAATCAAAGTTTAAATAAAAAACTTATAAAGTTTTTAATTGGTTTAGCTACACAATGCTTCTTAAATGAATATGTATATTATACAAGTATTAAAGAAAAAAAAGCTTTAGATAAAATCAAAAGACTCTTAGATAACAAGAAAAATTTTGAATTTAAGATAGCTTTAATTGCTTGCTACGAGCCACTTTTCTTAATCAAAGAGGAAAATCTATTTTATCAGAATTATAATTTTAAAAATGAAGATTTAAATGAATTAATTAACCTACAAATAGATAATAGAAAGAAAGAAAAAGAGATATCAAAAGGAATTCGAAAAATAAGTCTAATATCTAATATTATTTCAAAAAAAGTTAAGCATCAATATGAAATAAATCCTTACCCTCGATGGAGATATAATTCCTATACAAATGAAAACAAAATTACAATTATATCAGCTATAAATTCAGAGATTTATCCCAATAGAATTAATTCTATTGAAAATAATATAGTCGATAAGGAAGTAGATATTTTAATTGCAGGTTGTGGAACAGGTATTCAAATACTAGAAGCCTCAAGATATAGTAATTGTAAAATAACAGCTATAGATCTAAGCAATTCAAGCATATCTTATGCAAAAAGAAAAAGTGAAGAATATGGAATGAAAAACATTAACTTTATAGAAATGGATATACTTGATCTAAACAAATTAAACAAAAAGTTTGAATTAATAGAGTGCTCAGGTGTCCTACATCATATGAAAGATCCTATCGAAGGATTATGCACTTTATCTAAATTTTTAGAACCTAATGGATTTCTAAAGTTAGGTCTCTACAGTAAATATGCAAGAGAGGAAGTCATCAAAGTAAGAAAATTAATCAAAGAAAGAAACATAGAATCTTCTCTGGAAGGGATTAGGCTTTTTCGCAATACATTGCTGAATAATGAAAAAAATGATTTTCATGGAATCATTAGCTGTGCAGACTTTTATTCGACTTCTATGTGCCGTGATCTGTGCTTTCACAGTAATGAAATCTATTACTCTCTATTCCAAATTAAAGATATTCTTGATAAGGCTAATCTCGAATTTTTAGGGTTTACACTTGATCAAAATATAAAAAATATTTACTCAACCATGAATAAACAAGATGAATACTTGATAGATCTACAATTATGGGATAAATTTGAAAAATCAAACAAAAATATATTTCGAGAGATGTATCAATTCTGGGTAAGGAAAGTCAATTAAATAGCTGATCTTCTAGACCAGGAATAAACATTTTAGACAAAGAAAAAATAAATAATATGGCAAGAACATTACCTATCATTGCAATTGCAAAACGAATTCTTAAATCCTTGGCAAATGGGAGGATATTTTCCCAAAGTTGCAATAAAGGTCCACCAGCCATTGGTTATTTTATCATTAATTATCTATAGCTTACAGTGGTTGGAGCCTATTGGCCATAGAGCATCAACTTTTAAATAGTTGATAGATTTATAATAATTCTCAATCTAAATTATTTCTCATAAAGAAAAGAATAATCACTCCTATCAATATTAAAGCTAGTGGATAAGTCAAAACAAATAAAACTTCGAGTAAATTAGCTGGTCTACTAACAAAAAAGAATCCTATTAAAAATATTAGGATTGGCAAGACTATAAGTGACTTGATCAATAGGCCTTCATTCCATTTTTTAGTCTCATTATCTTCATCTAATAAAATTTTCAATTTATCCTTTAAAACTTGATCATTAAGGTCTGACTGTTTACTCATAAGATTTTGAAAATAATCCTATTCATGTAAGATAAAAATAAATGATAATTTATTCATTATCAAAATAGTTTACTAAATATTCATTCGCAAAATAAAAAATGCCTCAATTTAATCATATAGATTTATTTGGTTTTTTGGCCGCTTTACTCACGACTATAGCTTTTTTACCTCAATTATATAAAACCTGGAAGACCAAATCAGCAGAAGATGTTTCATTAATTATGTTAATCCTTTTCATAGCAGGTCTTATTTTTTGGATTATTTACGGTATAAAAATCAACTCCATTCCTATTTTAGTTGCTAATATAATTACATTTATTTTTAATTTTTCAATTTTAATTTTAAAAATTACTTATAAAGATAATAAGCAATAGAGAAATTCTTTTATATATATTAAATTATTTTTTTTAAGCTACTTTAGAAGCTATAGTTAGTAAAGAATTAATTAAAGAAAATGTCAGGAGAAGAACTCCAACTAATTGGAAGATCTTTGGCTCTCCATCCCCCGGTAATGATAATCACACTTGGTTTATTCATGTATATAAGAGGTAAAGCAATTGCTAGTAGCAACCCAACAAAAAAAGTTACTCCATTTTTTCCTTTTAGAAACGTTTGAAAATATATTAATTTTTCACTATTCGTAGGAGTCAATACATTTTTGAATTAACTTTTATCCAAAAGGGTTAGTACCTTTAAGTGGTCCAACGAATAGAAATTCCATAACAGCTCC
>CETG01191882.1_pt1 | contig 12683 bp, 9 predicted proteins | sample 361471 | NCBI WGS metagenome assembly CETG01 (sample SAMEA2622696, study PRJEB7988) | marine metagenome | isolation source: saline water (ENVO:00002010), including | reverse complement strand
ATGCTTCTTTACAGAACTTTGATAGAGCGTGCTGGAAAAGATTCTGTAGTTTTAGACGCCAAAGTTGATGGCTATGTTAAACAGCAATCTGGTCAGGTAAGGGTTTCAGTGAGCAAAGGAAATGGACCAAAGTTTCAGGTATTGGGAAGTTTACTTATCGGCGCAGATGGTATTCATTCTGCTGTTCGTGCTCAAATGCATCCAGATCAAGCACCAATTCACTGGGGAGGAGCTATAATGTGGCGTGGTACTGTTAAGGCAAAACCTTTGCGCACGGAATCTTCTTTTATTGGTCTCGGCACTGACAAACATAGAATGGTGATTTATCCTATTTCAGCACCAGATGAGAATGGACTTTCGTTGGTCAACTGGATTGCTGAGGTTACAGTTGATAGTAGTGAAGGCTGGCAGCAAGATGGCTGGTTTCGTGAGGTGGAATTGAAAGAATTTGCCCATCACTTTGACGATTTTGTTTACGATTGGCTCAATGTACCTGAAATGCTCCGAGCAGCTGATTGTGCCTATGAAAACCCAATGATCGATCGTGATCCAGTTGAGCGTTGGGTCGATGGACCAGTCGCTCTTATGGGCGATGCTGCTCATGCCATGTACCCAACAGGTTCTAATGGAGCAAGCCAGTCAATTATCGATGCAAGAATTATTGGTGCAAGACTGCTCGACCATGGTATTAGTGCAGCTGCACTTATCGCTTATGACGCAGAACTATGTGAACCAATTTCACAACTAGTCCTGCGTAATCGTGGAGCCGGCCCATTTGGTTTATTGAACTTGGTAGCTGAAAGATGTGGTGGTATTTTTGATGATATTGATGAGATCATTTCAGAAAGTGAACGAAAGGACTTCATGGCCAAATATAAACAAGCTGCAGGATTTGCCATAGAAAATCTGAATTCGGCGCCACCAACGATACAGATCAAGTCGTGACATTGCTTCAAAATAGCTGTATGTTCTAAGTTGTAAAATAAATGCGTCGAGCAATCCTTTTAAACCATAAGACTTGATTAGAAGGGGTTCTTTACCATAGTTTTTTTCTTGCAGCGCCTAGACCTTTTTCGATGTAAAACTTACAAACTAAACTGTTAATTCATGAAAAGATATATTTTCTAGGAAATTATTGTAGTAACTGATTTTGTTTTTATAATCTTTAATAATAATATTTTTTTATATATAAAAGCTAAAGTTATGCTTTTGTCTTTTTTTTACAAACACAACTTTACTTATTATAAAATAACTTATTATAATAACTAAATATATTAATAAATATTATTATATCTTGTATATTTGAAATAAATTGTGTAAATATTTGATTTTTTCAAACTTCAAATAAACCTAATTAGTATTAATTATTAATTAATTAAAATCTTTATGAGACTAAATTGAGCGCAATTAATGCATTAGAAAAAGTTCAACGCACCGATACTTTAACTGTTCAAACTTACAGCGAAATTAAAAAACTGCTTATGACTGGTAAGTTACAGCCTGGTGAAAAACTTACTGGTCGACAAATTGCAAAAGCAATGAATGTAAGCCTGACACCATCTAGAGAAGCTATAGGAAGACTTGTCGCTGAAGGTGCACTCACTCCAGGAATTAATCAAGGTGCATTTGTGACTAGATTAACCTGTGAAATGTTTAAAGAAATTTCAGAATGTCGAGTATTGTTAGAGGGGCAATTAGCATATCACTCAATATCCAACTTTAGAGACGAAGATACTAAAAAAATAAAAAAAACTGTTGAAAAAATGGAAGACGAAAAAAATAAAAGTAATTACTCAGAATTACTCCATCTTAATACGGAATTTCATTTTAAAATATATAACATAGCTAATATGCCAATTATGTTATCAATAGTAGAATCTTTATGGCTTAAAATTGGTCCAACTTTAAATCTTTTGCGTCCCTTTTACCAAGAGTCAAATCATGGAATTGATTTTCATAAAAATTTCATTCATTATTTAGAAAAAAATGATCCATATAGGGCAAAAAAAGCGATAATACAAGATATTTCTCTTGCTACAAAACGCATTTCAAAATTACTTAAAAACAGAAAATAAATATTATAAATATCACTATTAAATTGATAGCTTTAGTGATATATCATATATAATCATAGTAGAATTAATATTTCTTAGTTTTAAAATGAATCCAATAAAAGATTATAAAATTGGTGTTGATGTAGGAGGCACATTCACAGATTTAGTTCTTTCAACGCCTAATTCACCTCTATTAGTTTCAAAAGTTCCTTCAACACCATCTGACCCAAGTCAAGCAGTCTTAAATGCTTTAGAAGTTACTGCTAATAAGTTAAATCAAACTGTACCAAGCATTTTAAAAAAAACTTCTTTATTTGTTCATGGAACAACTGTTGGCACTAATACTATTCTTGAAAAAAAAGGTGCAAATGTTGGCTTGGTAACAAGCTATGGGTTTCGTGATAGTCTTGAAATTAGAAGAGGTTTTAGACCCGATCCATGGGATCATAGAACTCCTTACCCTGATGTTATAGTTCCCAGATATAAAAGATTACCTGTCAAAGGTAGAATTGATAGAGATGGTAAAGTAGTTGCGAAAACTTCTAAAGAAGATTTGAAAAATATTTTAAATAAATTTAAATCAGAAAATGTTGAATCAATTGCAGTTTGTCTTTTTAATAGTTATATCTCTGATATTAATGAAAAAAGTGTTTTTTCTTTTATTGAGAAATTCACTGACTTCGATTGGGTTTCAATATCGAGTGATATTTCCCCTATTATAGGTGAATATGAAAGATCTTCTACTGTAGTACTAAATGCTTATGTTGCACCGAGAACTGTAAATTATCTCAAAATTCTTGATAAAAACCTAACTTCACTTGGGTTAGAAACTCCAGTACTTTTAATTCAAAATAATGGCGGAGCAATCTCAATAAGAAAAATAAATACCCAACCTGCAACACTTTTATTATCAGGACCTGCTGCAGGTGTTGGTACATTGAATTTTCTTTCTAGTGCATCAAAATTTAAAAACTTAATATCTATGGAAATCGGTGGTACAAGCTGTGATGTAATTTTGATGAGTAATTCAAATGCATCGACTACCGATCATTTGATTATTGATGGTTATTATTTAGGTTTGCCTTCAGTAGATGTTCATACAGTTGGTGCAGGAGGTGGAACTATAGCAGGAGTTGATAAAGCTGGCATGTTATTTGTTGGCCCTAGTGGAGCAGGAGCTAAACCTGGACCAGCTTGTTATAATTTAGGTGGAAAGTTACCAACGATAACAGATGCTCAACTTATTCTTGGAAGACTTTCCCCCGGTTCTTATGCTGATGGATCTATTGAAATGAATATAGATTTAGCTAGAAATTCAATAGAAAAATTTATAGCTGAAAAACTGGGCATCTCTATTGAAGATGCTGCAATAGGTATTATTAGGTTAATGAACCAAAAACTTTTAAATGCTGTTCAGCAAATAAGTGTCCAAAGAGGCCATAATCCTTCAATGTTTACACTGGTTGCTGGTGGTGGAGCTGGTCCTTTACATGGAGTGGAAGTATCAAAACTATTGGGTTGCAGTCAAGTTTATATAACTAAATTGTCAGGTGCATTCTGTGCAATGGGAATGCTAAATAGTGATGTTAAACACGAGTATTTTAGAGTTTATTTTTCATCTTTAGAAAAAGTTAATTTTAAACAAATAAATAAGCTTTTTGATCTATTGAAATATGAAGGAATAAAAATACTTCGAGATGAGGGATTTTCGGAAAAAGACATGAAGTTTCGTTTTGGATACGATTTGCGATACAGAGGTCAACAGTGGGATGTGAGCGTAATTCTTGATAAAAGCTATTTAAATAAAAATATTATTAAATTAAATTTTGAATCAGAACATAAAAAACTGTTTGGACACATTCAATCGAACGGGATAATAGAGATTACTAAAATAAAGCTTGAAGCAATAGGAAAAGTTCCCAAAATATCTAAACCTATATTGAAGATTAGTAAACTAAAACCTGAACCTTTTGAAAAAAGAAAAATTTGGATAGATCCAAAAGTTAAGTGGTATGATACCCCTATATATAATGGCTCAAAATTATATAGAAATAACAAAATACATGGACCTGCTGTAGTAAATGAAAACACCTCAACCATATTTATTGGAAAAGGTGATCTCCTAGAGGTCGATGAGATAGGCAATTATCTAATTAAAATTAATAAAAATATTTAAAAATAATAAGGTATTAATGAAAAAATCACCAAAAAAAATTGATCCAATTATACTTTCGCTTGTTCAAAATAGGCTTGATCAGATTGCAATTAATATGGGTTGGGTTATGATCCGTTCTGCAAGGAGCCCAATCTTCAATCAGTCTCATGATTTTTCATGTTTCATAACTGATAGTTATGGAAATTTAATTTCTCAGGCTGATGGTATACCTATACATACTGGTGGTGGAGGAATTGCAATTAGAGCATTATTAGCTAGATTTGCAAATCAGATTTATCCCGGAGATATATTTTTATTAAATGATCCTTATGAAGCTGGAGGAAACCATTTACCAGATTATGTAATAGCAAGACCTGTATTTTGTGGAAAGAAATTAATTGCTTTTTCATGTAACCGCGCTCATCAATCTGATATTGGTGGAGGGGCAGCAGGAACCTATAACCCAGAAGCTACTGAAATTTTTCACGAAGGACTTAGGATTCCTCCAATTCGGCTTTCTAATAAAGGAAAGTTTAGAAAAGATATTTTCGAACTTATCTTGCTGAATTCAAGATGTTCAGATCTCATGGAAGGTGATCTATTTGCAATGATGGGATCAACAGAAATTGGTTCACAACAAATTCAAGAAATTGCAAAACAATATGGATTAAATTCAATTATAAATTGTTTTGATGGTATTTTAAATCATGCTGATCAATTAATGAGAGAAGCAATACTTGCAGTTAAAGATGGCGAATACAAAGCAAGTGAAAGTTTTGAAAATGATTGTTTTGATAAAGTGAGTGTAAAAATTAGCGTTAAATTAATAGTAAAAAAAGATACGCTTACAGTCGATTTTAATGGAACAAGTAATCAAATTAAAGGTTTTAAGAATTCTTCATTAGCAAATACTCATTCAGCTGTATATACTGCTATTGCATCTTTTTTTGATCATAGTATTCCTAGAAATGAAGGAACCTTTAGGAGTATAGTAATTAATGCTCCCTTGGGAACATTAGTAAATGCAAAATACCCTGCGCCCGTAACTATGTGTACAGTTTTCCCAGCTCATGAAATTATTCACGCTTGTTGGTGGGCACTTGGTCAAGCAGTTCCAAAAAGAAGTTGTGCTGGCTGGGGTAAAAACTCTTTTCCAAACGCTTCTGGGAACAGAAGTGATGGTTCAACATGGGTAATGTATAATTGGGGTGGATTGTCTGGCGCAGGAGCAGTTAATGGAAGAGATGGTTTTAATCAGATTGGACCATTAATTACACTAGGTGGACTGACTATACCCAGTGCAGAATCCTATGAGAGGCTCTACCCAGTTCAAATAATTAAACAAGAATTTCGTTGTGATGCATCTGGTACTGGCAAATTTCGTGGGGGAACAGGAATAGTTTATGAGGCCTTTTTTGAAAAGAATGTTGAGTATTCTTTTAGAGCAGAGGGGTTGCAGAGAGATACTGGAAGAGGTGTTTTGGGCGGATTTGACGGTAAAAAAGGGAATGTAAAATTAAGTTTTAATGAAAAAGAAATAAAAGATGTTATACCCCCTGATTATGGTTTACTTCGTGTTCAACCAAATAAGTTAAAAATTATTTCACCAGCAGGTGGGGGTTATGGAAATCCATACGAAAGAGACCTTGATCTAGTTTTGAGAGATATTAAAGATGAAATAATAACAATAGATTTTGCAAAAGAAAATTATGGCGTGATATTGGAAAATGATTGTTACCAAATAGATATAATCGAAACGAACAAACTTAGAGAAAAAAATAATTCACTAAAATAAATTACTCTCTTAAACTTTTAAAACATTTTTCTAAAGAATCAGATATAATTTCTACATCTTTTTCATTAAGACAAAGTGGAGGAACAATCCTTAAAACATTTCTATTTGGCCCTGATTTTGATACAATTATTCCATATTCTCTAGTCTTGTCAAAAACATGAGTTGTCAAATCTGGGTCTGGTTCTCTAGTCTTTCTATTTTTCACAATCTCAATTGCTAGCATTAACCCCTTTCCTCTTACATCCCCTATTTCTTCATATTTTTGTTTAAGATGCTCTAATCTTTCAAGAAATCTTTTACCAACTTTCTGTGCATTTTCTTGAAGTTTTTCTTCTTTTATTACTTTCAATACCTGTCTAGCAGCAGCTGATGAAACTGGATTTGAACCATAAGTATGAAACATAAATTTGTCTTTCATACATTCTGCGATTTGCTTTCTAGCAACAACTGCCCCAATTGGATAGCCATTTCCTATCCCTTTAGCTACTATCACTATATCTGGAATCAATCCATGTTGTTCAAAGGCCCAAAAAGATTTACCAGTTCTGCCAACTCCAGCTTGAACCTCATCAATAATCATCAAACCTCCTGATTGCCTTATTCTTTCAGCTGCTCCTTTCAAATATCCTTGAGGCATCTCAATTATTCCTGTATATCCCTGAATTGTTTCAGCGATCATGCCTGCTATTTTTCCTGTTGTAGAAGTTTTTATTGTTTGTTCAATAGCGTACAAATAGCTGTCTATTTTTGATCCTAAAATACCTCTATATAAATTTGGTTCTGGAACAAAGGAAATACCGGGAACATTAACAATATCTTGCCTGAAACCTGAAATTCCAGTTAGGGCCTGTGCTCCTGAAGTCGGTCCATGATAAGAATTTTGCAAAGATAAAAAATCAATATTACCTGTATATGACCTTGCCATCATCAGTGCTAAATCCACGGCTTCAGACCCTGAATTAGTCAAATGTACAACCCAATCATATTTTTTTGGAAAAGTTTTGATTAATTCTTCAGCATAATGAAGAGGAACGGGGTGATAGAACATTGTTGTACAATGTGGTAATTTGGATGCTTGATCGTTAGCTGCTTTTACAATTTTAGGATGAGCGTGGCCAGCTGAAATACAAACATTCATACCTAACAAATCAATATATTTTTTGTTATTTTCATCCCATAAATATTGACCTTTACCTGATTTGAAAGTAATAGGTTCTGAGAATGGCATAAATTTCTTTAAGCCAGGAGAAAAGTATTTATTTCTTCTCTCCTCCATTTTTTCTAAAGACCAATCAACTCTCATGTATAATTATCCTTTGGTAATTAATTAATATTCTGCTTTTAATTTAGATCTTATATTCCTTTTCTTGCTCACGAAATCTACTGATAACTTTAAATCACTCAAATAATCATCTAAAACTGGGTAATGATACATCGACATCATATTATGAATTCCTTTTGGTCTCTTTGTTAATCCTGGAAGCCATTTTCTTTTTTTAAGTTGCTCTGCAATGGAATATATATCTAGGGTTTCAGACGTATAATTAATTATAGTAGCTTCCGGTCTTGACACCATTTTTAAGTTTTGAATATTTTCAATGCCAGAAACATACTTATCTGTCATGATTGAAAGTTTTTTTGCAATGTCAATATAACCTGATTTTCCTAAATTATTAATAACAGACCAGGCACCTGCTATTGCACCGGCAGCTCTAGTTCCGGATAAAGTATAAGTTTCAAATTGTCCACTTCCCCAGAAATCAAAAATAAATTTAGATCTTTCTAAATCTTCAAAATCTCTGAAGAAAACTGTTGAAATTGGTTTTGGACAAAAAGCAAATTTATGAAGGTCCGCAGAGATTGAATTAACTCCATTTAGTGAAAAATCAAAAACAGGAATTTGTCTTCCAATCATTTTAAAAAAAGGAAGTATATATCCTCCAACACAAGCATCAACATGAAGCCACAACATGTATTTTTCGGCAATCTTTGATAGATCTTCAATAATATCAACTACTCCATGTGGAAAACATGGTGCAGAGCCAACTATCATCATTGTCTTATCATTTATCAAAGATTCTAAATGTTTTGTATTTACTTTATAAGTGGATAACAATTTTGCACGTTTTATTTCTATATCCATAAGACAACAAGCTTTATCAAAAGCGGGATGAGCACTTTCTGGTATTATAATATTATAATCTTTTAAAGAGTTATCTTTGGCTCTCATTTTCTCACGAGCTGCTTTTACCGCTAAAAGTATACTTTCACTTCCTCCAGTAGTAATTGTTCCAACAGAGTTATAAGAAGCATTAAATAGGTCTAAACCGAAATCTATTATGTCCTCCTCCATTTTTTTTATTCCATGGAAAACTCTTTTGCCTCCTAAAGCATTATGATGAAAAAATTTCATAAAAGCTTTTTCACCAATTATGTTCGCTTCATCATTACCTTTAAAAACATACAGAGGAGAACGACCTTTTTTCCAATCAATGTCATTTGATTGGATTGAATTTAACTCACTTTCAATTGTGCTCCAACTTTTGCCTTTTTCGGGGAACTTTAATCTATTAGTTTTTTTTGACATATTTTTGATCTTCGATTTATTATTTTATCTTTTCAATTAAACTATTTTTTTAAATCTCATGCAATATTATATTGATATATCATATTTAATACATATGATATATCATATATAAATATTTAAAGGAGGAAATTATGAAGTTCAAGTTCACTATTAATATTTTAAAAATATATTATTTAATATCTGTTGCTTTAGTTTTTTTAGCTTTGCCTAGTTATGCTGCAAAATATGATATAAAAATTGCTGTGTCCACACCCCCTACCTTCTCTTATAACATTGCATTAGAAGAATTTAAAAAACAAGTAGAAGAGGGTTCTAATGGAGAAATATCTGTCACTATATATCCTTCAGCTCAGTTAGGAAATGAAGTTGAAACTGGTAAGAATGTTCAATTAGGTACACTAGAAATGACTGTAATTTCAGCAAGTAATATAAGCCCATTTTATAAAAACCTTCAAGTGTTATCAGTGCCTTATATTTTTAAATCTCTGTCATGTGGTTTCAGTATTACAGATGGAAAAATAGGCTCAGATTTAGAAGCTGAGCTTCTTAAAAGATCTGGCATAAGAGTGCTAGGTTGGTATACTTTTGGGATGAGGCAATTATTTAATTCTAAAAGAGATGTAGTAAATGTTTCAGATTTGAAAGGTTTAAAGATAAGAGTGCCTGCATCTAAAATGCTTGAAGCCACCTGGAGAACATTGGGTGCTATTCCAAGCCCACTTCCATTTCCTGAAGTTTTTAATGGTCTTCAGCAAGGTGTAATTGATGGTGACGCTCTTCCTTTAGCTTCTATTCATCAATTTAAATTTTATGAACCAGCGAGACATATTTCCTTAGCAAATGTTGCTATTGGTCTAGCAACATTTGTTGTAAGTGAAAAATTTCTAAATAAACTTCCTAAAGATTATCAGGAACTTATTATTAAAGCAGGAAGAGATTCTGCTCTAGTAAATAGAAACATAGATGTTGAAAATAACAAAAAAGCCATATCTTTTTTCCAAGATCAAGGAATAAAAATTGTTGAACCAAACTTAGAAGAATTTAGGTCTAATTTAGGGCCTGTTATGGATATGGCCAGAGAAAGTTTTGGGGCAGAATTGGTTGATAATATTTTAAATAGCCAATCGAACTGTTAAAAAAACTCATAAATAGTAATTTGTATCTACAATTAAGACTTCATTTCAATAATGAAGTCTTAATTTAATATCTTAGGGAGCCAAGTACTTAATTCAGGTATAGCTGTTAAAATAATAACCATTAAAAATAGTATACCAATAAAATAAAATACTGCTTTTGAAATCTGTTCTAGAGTAACTTTAGCTATAGGCATTGCAACAAAAAGGTTGGCGCCTAAAGGCGGTGTTAGAAATCCAATTTCAGAAGTTACAACAATAAGTATTCCGAAATGGATTGGGCTTATCCCTAAAGCTGTGACAACTGGGAGTAAAAGTGGAGTAACTAAAATAATAGTTGCTAAAGTCTCCATAAATGTTCCAATTATAATTAATGCAATATTTATGATCATTAGAACTAAAAACCAGTGGAGTGAAATGTCCAAAATAAATTGACTAAGTTGCTGAGGTATTTGAAATTGAGTTAAAATACGTCCAAATGTACCCGCTAACCCAACCATTACAGTTACAGTTCCGCCAACGATAACTGCTTGTAAAATAGCAGAATAAATTTTACTCAAATCAAGTTCTTTGTAAATAAATATTCCAATAAATAGTGCGTAATTTACCGCAACTACAGAGGCTTCAGTAGGGGTAAATATTCCAGAATAAATTCCACCCAATATTACTACAGGAGCTAATAATGCCCATCTCGCATCTTTTATTGAGACTAAAACTTCATAGGTTGATGAAACTTTAGACGTGCCTAAAAAACCTTTTTGTCTACATATCCACCAACTAGAAACTATCAAAACTAACCCTACTAGTAATCCAGGAATAATGCCTGCAGTGAACATGCCAGTTACAGAAACATTAGCAACTACTGCATAGATAATCATAGGGTTGCTTGGAGGTATCATTATTCCTAATGTCCCTCCTGTTGAAGCAACTGCTCCTGCAAAAGGTGGACTATAACCATTTCTAATCATTGCTGGTATCATTATACTACCTATTGCAGCTACTGTGGCAGGTCCAGATCCAGACATAGCAGCAAAAAACATACATGCAAGTATAGTCACGCATGCAAAACCTCCTGTTATATGACCTATTAAACTACTAGCAAAATTAATAAGTCTTGTTGAAATACCTCCGTATTCCATTAAATAACCAGCTAGAACAAAAAAAGGGACAGCCATCAAGGGGAACTTATCCGAAGCACTGTAAACAGTTTGAGGCATAAATACACCAGGAATATCATGAATGTATATGATAAGGAGTGTTGCCGCGCCTAAGGAATAGGCAATTGGAACTCCCAAAAAAAGAAGTACTATAAATGAACCAAATAAAATAAAACTAACATTTGTATTTATTAAAACTTCTAGCATTAATCTATTTTTTGATAATTATGAAACATTTGGTAAATTAATCTAATTGCTTGGAGTCCAAAACTAAGTGGCATAATTAAATACGGCCAGAACATTGAGATTCCTGTGGATCTTAATCTAAAATCTACTTCTACTGTACTATAAACTAATTCAATCCCATGCCATGTAATAGCTATGCAAAATAGGATCAAAATAATCTCTCCAATCTGTTGTGCTGCAAATTGTAATTTAGTTGGAAGAATTTTTATACCAGCAGTAACTTTAAAATGCAGATTCCTTCTCACCCCAACAACTGAACCAAGAAAAATCACCCAAATGAAAATCACTCTTGCTATTTCCTCAATCCAAGTAAATCCCATTTCAAAAATATATCTTAAAATAATTTGAGATGACAACATAAGACCCAATACAATAATAAGAAATACTGCTATATATTCTTCTGTGTTGTCTAATATTTTGATCATTTTAAATTTAAGTTTAATATAAAATTTACTCTTTATACTATTATATTTTATATATCATATATCAATAAATAAATCTCTGATACTAGTGTTCTAAGAATACATGTTCTATTAAATGTTTTAATTTTTTTATTTTCACTAAAAATAAATTGCTTCAAAACTTCGTTTTTATATCTTTTAACACATTTAAATTATTCAATTGCCTCTGTCATCTTCACTATCTTTTAGGTCATTGATTTTATTGACCCTAAATAGTCTGTGGAATACCATTTCTTTGAGTTTGGTTGGGAATCTTGATAATTTTTGATAAAAATTTCATTCTGAAACTCAATCAAGAGTGTCGTAAATCTGATTAATCTTCTGTGTACTTAATTTTGGATATGCATTATTACTCTGGCTAATACGAGACTTAACTAGACACTCTGCTAAATTAAGGCTTACAGGAATTGGGTTTATTACGGGAACACCAACACCCGAGCTAATCTCTTCAGTGACGTCGTGAAACGCCATACTCATACAACCCAATATAAGTGTGTCTGCTTGATCTTCAGAGACTGCTAATTTTCCAACTTCGATAATTCTTTTAAGTGTAAGAGAACGATCCTTGGCGAGATCCATCACGGACATACCAACTCGGCGAATTGAGGAAAGGTTTTGGTAAAAACCGTATTTCTTGGGGTTTTCATATCCTCGACTTCCAACCGCGCCAGAACCAGGAGCAATGATTGAAAAGCGTGAGCCCATTAGCATTGCGAGGGTCATTGCACAGATCCCAGAACCTATCACAGGAATAGAAACAAGTTCACGTGCCGCCTCCATACCAGGATCAGAGAAACAGCTTACAATAACTACATCATAGCCATTTCTCTCTGCTTCAATTGCTCCACGAAGAAATTCAGGAACTGTTAACGCTGCTTCGGCTCTACTCTCTACTGACTGAGGACCAAAACGTGGAAGAAACAAATCGACTAATAAATCTGGTCCAGACCATTTTTTTAACATTTTCCGCCTAAATTCTATTAAATTCATACCCAACTCTGAAAGATGCTTTGCAGTTGCGAACTGGTATTGGACTCGAATAGGTTTTGTCATTTCAATGCTCTTTGAATTGTTTTTTTTGTTTCTGATAAGGTG
>CETG01026786.1_pt1 | contig 12690 bp, 1 predicted proteins | sample 361471 | NCBI WGS metagenome assembly CETG01 (sample SAMEA2622696, study PRJEB7988) | marine metagenome | isolation source: saline water (ENVO:00002010), including | reverse complement strand
ATTAACTCATTTGGTGGTAGATTGAAGTATAGTAAGTTAGTTTCTATCATTGATAAGGTTGATACTGGAATTACTTCTAATATTACTAAAATTGTAATGAAGAGAATAATGATTCCAGAGTATAGTTTTCTTGCAAACTATGAAATATGCTATGGAAACCAATTCCATGCTGATATGGAAGGTTTTAACATTAGATCTTCTGCATTTAAGTTAGAAGGTGTATCTGGAAACGTATATTTGACTGATTTACCATATAGTGATGGAAAAACGGGAACAGTTAAGTTTTTCACTATCGTAGATAATGCAATTAACTATATTAATGAAAATGCTGGAATTGTTGACTATGTTAAGGGTGAAATTATCCTTTACCCAACGACTATTACTTCTAGTAGTGTGAATGCTGGAATTGAAATTGAAGTTACTCCAGAATCCAATGATATCATCGCAAAAGAGAGTATTTATATCGTCCTAGATAATACAGGAAGTACATTAAATCTTAAAGAAGATACCCTTGTTGCTGGATCAAACAAATCTGGAACAAATTATGTACCACCATCAAGTTTCATCAGTACTAAAAAGTATACAAGATAAGAAATGACAACTAAAAAAGTACAAATATCTGATATATTAGCTAGTCTATTACCTGATTTTATTGAGTCTGATAATCCAAAATTCAAAGAATTTTTGGAGCAATATTATGTTTCGGAAGAACATACCTATGGAACAACTTATCTTGCTGATAATTTAAATGAATTTAAAAATATATCCAATTTAGTTGATGTTTCTTTGGCAGAAGAGCAAACTTTACCACCTCCAAATGCTCTTTTACCTACAAAACCCATAATATTAGCGATTAATACATTAGCATTTGACTCTAAAATATATCTAGCTCATAGTGATACTACTGTAACTCCAGCAAAAACACTAACAATTCCTATAGAAGGTCTTCCTGATACTTATGGACTTATTAAAATTGATAATGAAATTATTACTTATACGAATAAATCATTTGATGAAAGTACTGGATTAACTGAATTGAGTGGATGTGTTCGTGGTTTTAGTGGTATTTCTGAAATTAATAATACAAGTAATCCAGAATTTTTGACATTTGTAGATACGAATGGAAATTCGCATGAAGCAGGGACAATTGTTGCCAATTTAAACTTTATATTTTTAAATAAGTTTTACGAAAAACATAAGCAACAATTCTTACCAGGACTAGAAAAAAGAACATTTAAGCAAGGTCTTTCTGCTGAAAATATACTTTCAAGAGCAAAAGATTTCTATAGTTCAAAAGGAACAGATGTTTCATTAAGAATTCTCTTTCAAGTACTTTTTGGTGAAGAAGTATTTGTAGTAAAACCTTTTGATGAGACACTTATCCCATCTGAAGCAAAATGGAGTGTTACCGATGATATGATTGTGGAAGCCATACAAGGTGATCCATTAAATTTAATTGGTACAAAACTATATCAAGGTGATGAGACTGCACCTACAGCATCAGGTGCTGCAGAGAATGTTCAACAAGTATTTTTAGGAGATAAACAATATTATAAAATTTCCTTTGTTAAAGGTTCTGTTATTAATGAAAATGAACCAGGAATGCCTCCTGAGTTTGTTATTAACAGCAAAACACAAATTTTAGAGAGAATAAAAGATAAAAGTGTTGTAACTGTTGATTCTACTGTTGGATTTCCAGAAAAAGATGGTTTTTTCTATTACTTAGATCCATTTACTGACTATAAGACATATTCTACAGTATCTTATGGATCAAAATCATACAATCAGTTCTTTGATTGTGTTGGTATTGGTAGTTTACCTTTAGTAGATGGTGATAAGTCTGCATTAGATCGTGAAATTCCTATACTTAGTGGTAATTTCCTTTATGGGTATGAAGATAATGACCTTACCAAAATATGTGAAATGCGAATTGTTGGGTCTGTCTCAGGTGTCTCAGCAAATGTTAGTAGTACAAAGTACTTTGGTGTAAATGATACAATTAGAGTTAAGCATTTGGGTGAAAAGACTGACTTAGATGATCCAAAATTCAATAAGTGGTTTTATAATAATATTTCCGAAATAGACATATCAGATTTACCTAAGGCTGATCCAAATGATACTACATCTGATACTATTGTAACTCCAGTAAATCATTTTTTATATGTTGATGATTATATTGATGTTTATAATGCCGAGACTGGAAATAGAGTTAAGGAAAATTTAAAAGTAGAAAGTATTTTTAATAATAAACGATTTAAAATTTCAGAGAGTTTGAATGTTGGTTTTAATTATAAGTTTAGAAAAAGATTGAATTATGTTTCTACTGGTTTTGGTATAACATCTTTACTTGGTAATATTCAAAATACTTTTGTTGATTCTGATGATAATACATACTTAACTTTTTCTGGTTATCCAGGATTTGATACAGATACTTCTAATGGAGAAAAATCATTCCAATCGGTTGGTGTATCTACACAAAATTCACAAATAACAATTATTAATCATCAATTTGTTAATGGTGAAAAGGTTTATTACAAATCATCTGGTGGAGAAACTGGGATTAATGTGTATACTTCATCAGATAGGATGAATCAACTTGGATATGGTAGTACATTTGGTAATGGATTTTATTATGTTAATAAAGTCAATGATAATACAATAAGGTTATGTGTTGGTCAAAATAGAGTAGTTGGTGAAGATTTTGAATTAATTAAATATACTGGAATTTCTACAACTTCTATTCATACATTAACTCCTGCAAAAATATATGAAGCTGGAGGATTAAAAGATCAGAAAAACTTCAAACGTATATTAAAAAATCCAAAAGTATCTGAAGATAGTTCAAATATTATTGGTCCTATTGGAGTTTCATTGAATGGAGTTGAATTGCATTCTCCAGTAAGTGAAGATTCTATTTTTTATGGTCCAATACAATCTATTGATGTTTTGGATAGAGGAGAAGATTATGATATAAACAATCCACCAAGTATTTCTATTACTGATTCTATTGGTAGTGATGCTAAGTTATATCCTTCATTTTCTGGTAAAATATCAAAAATAAATCTTTTAACACGAGGATTTGATTATATTAATCCTCCCTCAGTGACAATTAGTGGAGGAAATGGATCTGGAACAGTATGTAAGGCAAAAATGAGGGCATATATTCATTCTGTTGATGTTGCCGATTCGTATATTTCTATAGGATCTTCAAATATTACACTTCCAACTGATAGTGAAGGAACACAATTAGAGCATAAGTTCTTAGATGGAGAAGAAGTAGTATACACTACTGCAGGTAATCCAATTGGTATTACTAGCACAAATGTTGGATTTGCTACTAATAGACTAATATCAAGTGGTAATTATTTTATTGCTAAAATTGATAATAAAACTTTCCGCTTAGCCACTACTAAAAATAGAGCACTCAATAAGACGAAATTAATTGAATTTAATGCACTAGGAACCAAAGGTCATAATTTTAGATCCAGAAAACAAAGAAAAATAATTGATGAAATTGCAGTTATTGATTCGGGATCTGAATATATTAATAGAAATGTTGTTGTAGATTCTCAGATTTATCCACCAACAGATAAAAAGAATTTATTTAATACTTTTAGTGGTGTTAATACTGAAAAACCAGATTCAATTTATGCAAGAAATCATGGATTTAAATCTGGAGAAGTTGTAGAATATTCAACCACTGGTACACCAATTTCTGGTTTAGAACCTTATAGAGAGTATTATGTAATAAAAGAAGATGATAATTCGTTTAAATTAGCAGATGCATCAATTATTGATGGTGTATATGATGAACACAAATTAAAGTTATCGACTGGTGAATTTGGACGTAATATTACCAAATATAATGATAGTCCAGAATTAGTAGTTAATGGTGAGTTTTCTAGTAATACTGGATGGACTTTAGGAACTGGTTGGTCTATTTCAGGTGGTAAAGCCACTCATACTGGTAATCCTAATGGATATCTTACTAGCACACCTTCAACCCCCTTTATAGAAGGTAGATGGTATGTATTAACTGCTGATGTAAGTGCTGGTGTAGCTTTCCCATACCAATCTGGATTTGGTATTGTTAATCATCATGAATTTGGGGTTGAACAAGGTACTGGTTCTACATTAGTTGATGTTTATACTGAACGGGTAGGAGACAAATTAATTGCTTTGTGGAAACAAAGTAGTGTTAATCTTAATAGTGTAAATCTATATTCTTCTGGTGGTAACAATAATCCTACTATTGATAATGTATCAATTAAAGAAGTAACAACATTTACAAGAACAGCAACTAATTATGATAGGAATATATTTGTAGATCTTGCAAGTACTGGTAGTGGTACTCATACATTCAAATATCCAGATATTAAAGTCAATATTGATGGCGTAGTGTCTGCTGGTACTACAAGTATTATTTCATCATATTATACTGCTACTGCAACTCCCGAAATACGTGGAAGTATTGAGAATGTTTATGTTGGAACTGGTGGTACTGCATATGGTGCAGAAAATACTATAAACTATCCAAGACAACCACATATAGAATTATTAACTGGAGAAGGTGCTGCTTTAGTGCCAATCATTGAAGCAGGTGCAATTATTGATGTGATGATATTAACTCAAGGAAAAAATTATACAAGTGCTCCTGAGTTACAAGTTGTCGGAACTGGAACAACTCAAGGTTTTGCTAGATTGAAAGCTAATGTTTCTGGTGGAAAATTAGTTTCTGTTGATATTCTTAGTGGTGGTAAAAATTATGTTAGAAACCAAACAGATATTGTAGTTATTCCTAGTGGAAAGGGAGCAAGATTTAATGCTGAAATTTATGAGTGGAAATTTAATGCAGTAAAATACTACGATAAGTATCTTTCTAATAGTAGTAATGATGCAATGGTTCAGGTTACATCACCTCAATTATTCAAAGGTGTTAAACCATGTTCATTCTATCCAAGTCCAAAATACCGTAATCTTATAGGAGATAATATAGGAGATGCACCAAGTTATCCAGAAGAGTATGATTCTCATGGTAAAGTAATTGGATGGGCATATGATGGAAATCCAATTTTTGGTACTATAGGTGAAAGAGCAGGTATTGGTGTCACATGGATGCAATCCAGTTATTCTATTGATCTTGTTACTGCTGCTGGATTAAGACCATCTCTTTCAGTATGGAGTTCTGGCCATTTTGTTCAGGATTATAATTATGACCAAAGTGGTGATCTTGATGAATTTAATGGTAAATTTATACAACCAGGAGAATCTAGTGATTTCCCAGAAGGAACTTATGCATATTTTTCAACTATAGATTCTACAACTAAAAAACCATCTTTCCCATACATTACATCAAAGCATCATAATCACACCGATGAATTTAATTATGATGGAGTTAGAGATCAGGGTGATGCTTATATTAATACTGGAGAATATAAGAGAAATGTGACCCATTTGGGAATGAATCAGAATTTTATAGAATATCCATTTCTCAAAGAATCATTAAAATCCAAAGTAGAATTAAAAGTAGATTCAACATCAAGATCAAATGTAACAAGTATAGATGTTACTGAATCGGGATCTGGATATAATGTTGGTAATTTAGTTAAATTTAATGATGGTAGAATAAATGCAGAAGTTGATGAAGTTTTAGGTACATCTGTTGTTTCTATAGCAACAACAGAAACTATTTTTGATGATATTAATTTTTCATATTATGATGGAAAAATTACTGGTGTAACGACTATTCCGCATGGAATAAATGATGGGGAAACTGTTGAAATTTCTGGAATATCTTCTTCACTTTATAAGAATATTGAAGGATTTAGAAAGGTTGGTATTGCTACAGTAAACACCACTGTGTCTGTTGCTATTGGAAATACTACATTAGATACTAATATTTCTTTAAATGGATCTACTCTTAGCGAAAAATTCCAGATAGATGATGAAATACAGATCAATGCTGAGAAAATGCTTATTATTGGTGTTGATAATGTTAATAACAAATATAGAGTTCGTAGAGGATATAAGGGTACTACACCTGCAGCACATTCAGTAGATAGTGTAACTAATAAGTTATTAACTAGATTTACCTTTGATGTAGATGGAAAATTTGAGAATAGAAATATTGAATTTTCAAAAGTTAATTATTTTGTAGGTGAATCTTCTGTTGGAATTGGTAGTGCTTATAGTAGTGTAGTTGTTGGTACTGTTGGTAGTAGCAATCTTAACAAGTCAATTCCACCAAGAGCGATTTATTTACCAGGACATCAATTTAGTACTGGTGATAAAGTTACTTTAACTGGATATGGATCTACTATTTGGGCATCATCTAATGTTGGATTGGGTAATACATTTAGACTTGCTGATATGTCCAATTTGTATACTGTTAAACTCACTGATGAGTATATTGGAATAGCAACGGTAAGAAATTATATTGGACTATCTACTGCACATGTATACTTCACTGGAATTGATACTTATTGGGGTGATAGTCAAAAAATAGAGACTGTTACAGATAACGTAACTGGAAAATTAGTTAAAGTCAATACTACTGTTACTGTTGCAGCTGCAACAACTACAGGTTCTCAACATTCATTGGTTGTTGGTGATGATGTCAGACTTAACGTTATTCCAAGTCGTACACAAAATATCTCTTTTGCTTATAATAGTACAATTAAGAAACTCATAGTAAATCCTGTTTCTATAGCATCTACTATAACTAGTGTTTCTGATGCAATTACTTATGGATCAAATGGAATATCCATTGCACAAGATGCATTTATTATCCCAAATCATGACTTTGAAACTGGTGATGTTGTAGTTTATACTGGTTCAAGTGCTGTAGCACCTTTAGTTAATAATAGAAACTACTATGTTATAAAAGAATCAGAAGATACTATCAAATTAGCTAATAATTCATATGACATTAGTATATTCCCTTACAATAGTATCAAAATAACAAGTGTTGGTTCAGGATCTCATCAAATTGCTAAAATAAATCCTCAACTGGTATTTTATTCTGGAAATAATGTATCAATTGCTACTTCTGATTCTAGTTTGAGTGGATATGATATTAATTTTTACAGTGATTCCAATTTTATAACAAAAGTCAATTCTCCGAATATTACAAAAGTGGGAGTATTTGGTAATGAAGATCCAAATACAAAGATTAATATTTCAGTAGGAAGTTCCTTTACTGATTGTTTCTATAGAATTGAAGGACAGGGAAGTAATTATATGAATACTTATCCAAATTCTGTGGATACTAGTGTTACAAATTACTCAAATATTAATGTAACAACTTCTAAATTTAATGATAATTATAAAATCACTGGAATTGGTGACACTACTTTTAGTTTCACTCTAGTTGGTGCAGCAGAAACTACTTTATATTCAAATACTGGATTTAGTAGTGCATTCTATAGTACAAATTCTAAAGTTGTAAAAGGTGGGGTTTATTCTGTAAAACTTATAAGTTCTCCAGATAATTTAACTGAATTACCTATTCTCACCTCAGTTGGTTCTACAACTGGAAAGGGAGTTGTATTTGATGTTAAAGGTGATGATATTGGAAGAATTCAATCAGTTACTGTTCCTTATCAGGGATTGGAATTCCCAACAGATAACACATTAAGACCAAAAGCAGATAGTAATGTAATATTCAATTTAAGAAACACTTTAACATTATCTAAAATTGGTATCGCTACTGGTGGTCAGAATTATGCTAATGGCCCAGAAATTCTAGCAATCAACAAACCAATAATATCTGGAAGAACTAATCTCAAAGGTGGATCAGTTGATAGTGTTGATATTTTGGCAAATGATAGTAATTTGAATGATACTTTAGAAATTATTTCTACAAATAATACTAATGGAGTTGGTATAGTTAATGCTATTTCTGAATTTAATATTCAGAGGCAACAACAAGAAAATAAGATTTTTATAAAGGTACCTGCTAATTATACTGGATTTACTACTGCTACATTCCCATTCCAAGTTGGTGAAAGTGTATATGTTGAGAATGTGGATATTGTTGGTGGAGCAAGTTCAACTGCTAGTGGATACAATTCAGATGGATATGACTATAAGACGTTTAAGGTTACTGCTGTTGATATAGTAAGTGATCAAGAAAGTGTTAGTTACTCTATTCAAGGAATAGGAAATACTGGTGGTACTTATGATGATACAAATAATTTTGGTAGAATAATACGAGAAACAGATTTAGCTAAGTTTTCACCAGAATTTAAAAAAGTAGAATTTTTTGAAGGTGAATTAGTAAAGTCTTCTAGTGGTGCTACTGGTAATGTTAGTGTTGGTGGTTGGAATCCAACTACTGATGTATTGAAGTTATATAATATCCAAGGTAACTTTAAGAAAGATGATATTATTACTGGTACTATTAGCAATAGTAAATCAACTGTAAATTCATTATTTGTTTCTGATTTTGATTTAAAAGTTGATAGTGTTGTAGAATCTATCAATGATTGGAGAAATGATACTGGTAAATTAAATTTAGATAACCAAAGAGTTCATGATAATGATTACTATCAAAGATTCTCTTATGCAATTAAGGGTGATGTTCCTTATGATCAATGGAAAGATCCAGTAAGCAGTTTAACACATATTGCTGGATTTAAGAGTTTTGCTAATTTGGGAATAACTTCTTCAGTTTCAGCAGGTTTACAAGATGATGGTGAACTTGAAGTGAGAATAGATCTTTCAAGTGAATCTTCACTTTGGGAATATCCTTGGTTTGATTATGTAACTGAAGAAACAAATAGTAATAAATTCTCTAAAATTATTAAATTTAATAATAGAGTAATCACAGATTATAATGAATCTGTTACCAATAAAGTACTTTTGATTAATGATATAAGTCCAGAATTTACTGGAAAATCAAGTACATTTACTGGAGAGCATAGATTTGTTGGGGCTGCAGTTGATGGTATTAAAATGGGTGTCGGTGGCACTATGGGTAATCTGACTGCAACAAATGGAACAATATACAATCCAACTGTTGGAATATTGACTGTTACTACTACAAATAACCACAATCTTTCTAATGGAGATAAGATCTTCTTTGATGATTATAGTGTTACATTCAAATGTTCACAAGATAATTATACAACTGAACATCCATATCCTCGTCCAACTGATCCAGCATCTACTTCTAATACTAAACTCAATAGTGGATTATTAGAGGTTTCAAATGTAACTGCAAATACTTTTAGTGTTACCGTTAATACTCCAATAACTGGTGGTAAAATTGTTGGATTAAGTACTTTCCCACTCAATACCAATATCAGTGGTACTAATTATAGTTTATTACACCATTCATTTAATCCATCATCATCTACAAATGTTGCTGATATAACAAAACATTCTTTCAATATTCCAAATCATTACTTTAATAGTGGTGAAGTAATACACTATTCTCCAAAAACTACTGGTAATTCCATTGGTATTGTAACAACAACTGTTGCTGGTATTGGTGCTACTGATAAATTACCACCAACATTATATGCGATAAGAGATGATAATGATAACTTTAGGGTAGCAGTATCAAAAGCAGATGCTGTTGATACTAATGGAATTGGTGTTACTTTTGTTACTTCTAGTGGTTCTGTACCAGCATATGGTGGAGATGGACATACATTCAGTGTTCCCCCAACTAGTGCAACAACAAGAAGTATGATTTTAGTTGATAATATAATGCAGAGTCCATTAGCAAGACGGCCTATAGCACTTTCATTATCTGCTCCTATTGGTGTTTCAACTGATCTTGTTTATGTTGCTGATACAACTAAATTGGAAGGAAAATCATTTGTACAGATTAATAATGAAATTATAAAAATAAACACGGTTGGTATTGGGTCTACAACAACGTTGGAAGTAACTAGAGGTGTATTGGGTACTCAGGCAGGTGTACACACCATTGGAGCAGGAATAACTGCCTTATCTGGTGATTATAGAATTGATAAGGGTACAATACATTTCACTACTCCTCCATATGGAAAGTCTGGAATAACCAGTACAAGTTCTTCTTTCCGAGGAAGAATATTCTATAGATTAGATTATACTGACAATTACATTGTTGATGATATATCTGATACTTTTACTGGAAGTGCAAAACAATTTACACTAAAAAGTAATGGAACAAATCTTCCTGTAGGTGTTGGATCTTTCTTCGGAATGATTCTTGTTAATAATATCTTCCAAAGACCTTGGTATGCTGATCTTGGAAATGCTAGTGATAATGATTATACAGTTGGAACTGGTTTAACAGTTACTTTCACTGGATCTGGATCAAATGGAGATTTACCAAGAGGTGGAATTATTAATGAGTTTTCAGTAGGAATTGGTAGTGGTTATCAAATCCCAACTAGGGCTTTGGCAACTCCTGTTGTTTCTGCTGCTGGAACTATTGCTTCTGTTGCAATTAATACTGCTGGTCAGGGTTATATTGCTTCTCCAAGAGTTTCTATTGGAGTGACATATGCTCATTATGTTCATCAATTTGAAAGTGCTGCAAATAATGCAGTTAATGTTACTGGTGGATCACAATTAACTCCAACCTATGCTGAATATGATTCTGCAACTGGTAATTTAACATTAATAATTCCTAATCATGGATTGACAAATGCTAATACAATTACACTTGATAATTATTCATTGAAATTTAAGTGTTCTAGAGATGCATTTGCTAGTGCTAAGTCATATCCAAGACCTACTGATCCTGCATCAACATCAAATGGTGAATTAAACACTGGTGTTCTTCCAATTATTAACTATTCAACTAATGCAATTACAGTTTTTGTTGGAAAAGGAGCAGGAACTGGAGCAGCATTTAGTGCAACTGTTAGTGGAGGTATTGTAACTGGTATCACTGTTACTAATCCAGGTAGTGGTTATACAACTTCAGATATGCCTATGCTTACGGTTGATGAACCTGCACCATATAATAATCTCCCATTAACAGGTGGAAGTGGATCAAATGCAACAATGGATGTTGTAGTTGGTACTGGTGGTAGTGTTTTATCCTTTGCTATTAATAATCGTGGAATTGGTTACGAAGTTGGAGAGAATCTCGAATTGTATGGATTACCAGTACAAGCAGGAATTGGAACAAGTGCATTTAATATAACAATTGAAAATGAATATAAAGATAAATTTGCTTCTTGGAACTTTGGTAAGTTCTTAGAAATGGATGATTTCAGTCCATTGTTTAATGGATTTAAGAAAACTTTCTTGATAACTAGAACAACTGCATCTAAAGAATACTATAGTATTGATAAGAAAGCAGGTTCTGGAATAGTTCTAGCAAATAATCTTCTCATATTCTTGAATGATGTTTTACAGATGCCAGGAGAAGATTATTCCTTCGATAAGGGTACTAAGATAACATTCAAAGAAGCACCTCCAAAGGGAAGTAAATTCAAATTCTATCTTTATACTGGATCTGATCAAGATGTGAATGAGGTTGATGTAGAAGAAACTGTTAAAGTTGGTGATTTACTTCAAATTAGAGCTGGTATTAATACTCTTAGTACTGATCCTCATGGTCGTGTAGAAAATAGGAATCTCAATTTCCCTCCTTCACAGGATCGTAGAACTATTCATGAATTAACTGCTTCTGATCTTGTTAATACTAATACTTATTTTGGACAAGGTATTCTTCCCAATTCTGATTTCAGTAGACCAGTTGTTTGGACAAAGCAAAGAGAGGATAAGATTATTGATAGTCTATACATTTCTAAAGAAAGAGATTATTTGGAACCACAAATTTATCCAGCTACAAAAGTTATAAAGAGTTTCTCAGGATCAGATACTAAGATATATGTTGAAGATACCTATGCATTCCACCATATTGATGCTTCTGTTGGTAGTGTATTGAATGATGTAAGAATTTCTGGATTGGCAACAGCAGCAACGGAATCTTGGACAGGAAGATCATCATACTCACTTGCAGATTCTTCAACTCTTAAGTATGCAATTGAAGTGGGAAGAACTGTGAATGATGTTGATACTTCACCAAGACCACAATCCGAAGTACTTCAGAATTGTACATATGCTGGTGATTTTGGAGATATTCTTGGTATCACAACACATACTAGTGGAGTTGGTACTGCTACACCTTCCATTAAGTTTATAATTAAACCAGATGCATCAATTTACGATACTAGTCCAAACTCTCAACAAAGATCTAAGTCTGGAATTACTACTGGTGATTACTTTGTTGTTAGAAATACTGTAGTGGGAAATGTTGGAGGTGGAACTACATCATTAAATACAGGTGTGAATGATATAGTATCCATTGGTAAGAGTTTCATTGATAATGTTTATTATGCTAATACTTGGGAGAATTATCCTTCCATAACTGGTTCTATAATGGTTACATGTAATGTAAATTCCGTATCTGGAATTGTTACTGGTGGTCTGAAGACTGGAGTGGGTAATACCATTTTTGTAGTACCAAATCTTGGTACATATAGTTGGGGAACAATAAATGTTGCTACTAGACCAACTAATGGTAAGTCATTTGAAGTGAATCAAGTTGGACTTGCAACAGATACTGTTGAAGCATCCAGAACACTACAAGTCATGCTAGAAAGTGGGGATATTCGATAGATATATTATATCAGTATAAATAATCAAAAAAACACAGCAATGCCAGCGATAATCACAGAC
>CETG01064976.1_pt1 | contig 12705 bp, 10 predicted proteins | sample 361471 | NCBI WGS metagenome assembly CETG01 (sample SAMEA2622696, study PRJEB7988) | marine metagenome | isolation source: saline water (ENVO:00002010), including | reverse complement strand
CCAAAGGTATGAACAACATCAATATACTTGATTGCCTCAAGCATAGCCACCCTATAATGAAGATCGTTTATAGGGCGATGCTCTCCTTTGTCAGTACGAATCTTCTCATCCGTATCAGTAGCAACTATTACTTTGTTTCCTAGAGATCTAGCAACCTTGAATAGTTCTATGTGTCCTGGATGAAGAATATCGAATGTGCCATTGCACCAAACAATATCATTCTGCATCATTTGGAACTTTGACTAACTTCTGAAGTTCAGGAAGATACATATACTCAATCTTACTTTTCAATAAAGTATTAATAGCATCTTCAATAGTTTCCACTAAAGGATCTCCACCAAGATTAAATGAAGTATTAAACAAAATAGGAACACCAGATAGTTTTTCAAAAGCATCTATTAACTTGTAGTAATGTTCATTATCATCTTCACCAAGTGTTTGAATTCTACAAGTGCCGTCTACATGAATAACTGAAGGAATCTTTTCCTCAACACCTGGTTTACATTCAACAGCATACATCATATGAGGTGATGCTTCTCTACCCTTTAAATCAAACCAATCATGTACTTTTTCCTTTTTCATAGAACAAGCAAATGGTCTAAAGAACTCTCTCTTTTTAACACGATTAACAATGTCCTTTCCATCCTTTATAGTAGGATCAAACAATATAGAACGATTACCAAGTGCTCTAGGTCCACCTTCAGATCTTCCTTGGAAGATAGTTACTATCTCACCACTACGAATTAACTTAGCGATATCATCATAAGAAGTATCAGTAACTTCTAAGAAATCTTCCTCAAAATATTGCGTATATGTTTGTGGATCATACTGTGGTCCATAATAAATTGATTTTCTTTCACCTAAATTCCTACTAGGTTGTAATTGATTAAGTACATGATAAGCACCACCTATTGATGTTCCACCATCGTGTGAAATAGGTTCACAGTAAATATTAAGATCAGGAAACTCTTCCCAATACTTATAGTTTGCAACACAATTTAAACCAAATCCACCAGAAATACAAATATTTTTCTCTCCAGTCATTTCATGTGCCTTACGAATCAACTTGATCATTTCTTGTTCAGATTCTCTTTGAATCTGATAGGCAACATCTTTTTGAGTTTGTGTATAATTTTCTCCTATAAATCCCCACCCTTCATCAAACTGACCAGTTCTTCTCATTTCCTCTTCATCATCCATAAAGATTTTATATCTTTGAGTATTCATATAAGATCCATTAGGATAGTCTGGTATGAATACATCTCTATTACCCCATCCATCTCTAAAAAATGGTGGTAGATCAGGATTTGGTTGACCATAAGGAGAAAGACCCATGAGTTTACCTGCATCAATAGTCTTAAAACCTGCATATCTTGTTGCAGATTCATAACATTTAGTGATGCCTGGATATTCTGTCAATATGGTATCACATGCTTCATCAACGTCTTCAGGTTTTTCTTCATCTACTAGAAGTCCTCTTAATGATTTTACACCTAAAGGATAAGAAGTTCCAATATGTTTATATACTGGTTCAATCTTAGATGGATGACTAACTTTAAAAATACTTTCAAATTCAAAACAGGTTTCATGCTTACTAATATCAGTTTGTAAAAAACTTCCAGCACCATCAACTACAAGACAAGCAGCAGTATCAAAACCAGAATTCATAAACGCACAAGTAGCATGCATTTGATGATGAATGTTACTACATTCATGATACTCATATGGTTTTGGTTTTACTGGTTTTAATGGATGATCAAAAGTTCCTCCTGTTGTTCTGAGCATTTTTCTAATAATGCCCTCATAAACACTTTCTCCTGTCCAATCTAGTTCAGGACCAGATTTATGCGTATGACATACAACTAAATGATCAATATGATCAACATAATCAAATACCTTTAACAATCCCATTAAAGGACCACCATCATACTTTCTTCTAGTAATCCTCTCTTCCTCAAGATAAAATACGATTTTACCATCAACCATTAAGGTTGTGCTCGCATTATGTCCACGAGCACAAGAAACAATAACACTCATTATATACTACCTCAAGAATCTGATTTAGTGTCTTTATTCAATTCCATTTCTACCAATTTCTCAATTGGTTTCTTTTTTTCAATCTTGGGTTTACTAAATCCAGCAACAGGTTTTGGTGGTGTTAGTAACTTTTTAGTTATTGATTGACCTGATTTAGTAATCTTTGGTATTTTTGGTTTATTATCCTGACTAATCTGTGGATTTGGTAATTTTGTCGGTGGTTTTGGTTCTGTAACTTTACTTACACCTATTGCATTTTTAATAGTTAGTACTATTTCTTTAACTTGAGTTGGAGAAGTAATCATCATATCCTCATTTTTCCTATCTCTGGAAGCATCCATTGATAATCTAATTGGACTATAAACTCTTTTCTCTTTACCTAAATCAATAATTTTATGATTATTAATACCAGAATATGATACATTCTCAGGATAAGTTGATCCAACACAAACCACTGTTTCTTTATCTACAGACACAGCAAGATGTTGTCCAACACTATCACATCCCAAGAAACAATTAGAAGCATTAATAACACCTGCCCATTGCAACAGATTTATATTGTGAGGCATTGCAATTCCCATTTCTTGCCAACTAGGAATCTCAATCTGTGACATTATTATAACGCCATAATGTTTCTTTAACTCCTCAATAATTTCAATAACATTTATAATCTCAAAACTTCTACCAGAAGTATCATAGATAAACTTTCCTTCAACCTGAACAGATTGACCGAAAGGTTGAAATACAACTACCTTATCCTTACCAGTAACTTCTCTAACCTCATTACAAATATTATGACCTATAATTTGTTCGGTCTTATTTAACTCTAAATGAGGTTTTTTAGTTTCAATACCTGTTGGAATATGATCTAAGTCATTTATTAGAATATCAAATGCCTGACATAAATTTGCTTTCTGATTAAAATATGCATTTAATCTATAAGGTTCTGGTGAAACTATCTCTTTATCTTTTAACTTCTCTTCAAATAATCCTTTATGATCCAACTTATAAACCCTATCCCTAAGAGGAGGACTTGCTTGAAACAACTCATCCCAAGACTCGGATATGATTATGAAATCATCGTCTATACCTCCATTAATATTAACATACTTTTCCAATGCAGGTATTGCACAAACAACTCTTCCAGCACCTCCATTAATAAAAAATGCTTTACTTAGCTTAGGTAATTTTTCCATTCAATTCAAACCTCTAATGTTTAATATTATACCAGTGGTGCATTATATAGTCAACCACTTAAAAGATATTGTGTGATGATTACACTACACCAAAATATTATAAAACCCCTCAACTAAAAAGTCAAGGGGTCTTAAAATTTAAATTTTATATTATTCTAATTACACTTCCATTGTAAGCATACCATACCAAATCTACCAGCGTCTGCACAAACTCCATCAGAACCCCAAGAGTGAGTTTCCCAACCACCAGCAGCAGGTACTCTTAGACAACTACTCTGCCAAGAAGAACAATAAGGATAAGCACAACAAGTACCAGAAGACCATGTTGGGCAACACTGAGTACACATTTCAAATCCTTTAATTGGTGGGTGTACTGACCATCCATACTTACTACTATCATAACAGTACCTAGGCCATGATCCACGAATACCATATATTATAGCATTATTAACTTTTGTTGCATCCTCTTCACCAGCCCAATAATCACATTTTATACATCCATTATACATTGATCCAGCAACAAACTTGAGAGGTCCTTGGCATATTGCACAAACCTGACCATTACAGAAATGCATTCCCTCTTCACAAATACATCCACCTGAATCTGGGCAACAAGCAGTAGCAATTCTATAGTAAGAACATTTACCTATATTACCAGCCCAACTATGTAAGGTTCCATCCCCACCTTCTGCACAGAATTGACAGAACACACCGTGTCCATCATACACCCAAGTAGGACATCCTGGAACTCTTCCTCTTCCACCTGCAGTTTGATAACAACAATAAGCACAACCAGAACACATACAGAAACATTGTCCTGGAGTAACCTTAACAATAGCAGATGCATATGCTCCAGTAGATCCAAAAGGAGAATCAGCAAACGATCTAGCAGAACCAGATCCACCACCTGCACCCCAAAGTTGGAATCGAGCACAAGTTACACCAGGTGGAACACACCAAGTACAGTTATATCCACATCTCCAATATCCAGAAGGATTACAAACTTTTAGATCATTAGTCCAACCATCTCCTTCTGGAATACAATCCCAAAACTTTGGTTCACTAACTTGGTTCTGTGATGACCATTGAACTGGACACCACATTAAGCAAGGTTCAATCTCACATAACCACTGAATAGAACTAACAGCTGATCCACCGCCACCACCAATTTGAGCTACCTTCTCATTAACAAGAGTTCTATAACAGGCTTCCTTTTCTCTAATACTTTTTTGATACTCGACCTGTTGATTAAAAGCAGTATAACTTAATACATCCATGATTTAAATTTCCTCGTCTAATAGTGGTAGGTTTTCCGTATTAATAAGAGATTCTATCTCTCTTCTTGCATCAGCATCTAATTTTGGTTCCGTACCAACTTTAGGTGTATTAAGAACCTTCCACTCTTTCATAAGTGGATTAGCATCAGCAAAAGTTTTACACTCTGCTTGATAAGTCTTAACTGCTGTATGAGTAGAAGCCGATAATGCTTGATGATCAGTAAAAATACCAACCAAATTTGACCTCATTTCAGCTCTCTGTTTCCATAGGTTGGTTTCTTCTCTAAGTTTTTGGTCAAAAACCCAACCACCAGAGGCAATTCCAGCACCATTACTTTTTTCAAAATCATATCTTAAAGTATAAGCATCACTTAACCTTAAATTTTCCTTTGCTTTATATACCTCACCGTTAGATTGAGGTTCATCAATATAAGTATAATTATGGAAGAATCCATCCTGAACATTTTTGTCAGGAGTAGAAGGTATAAATCTATCTTGATAGAAATAAGCTATTGGTAAATCATTTGCATCCGCATTTGGTTTAACAACAATCCTATATTTATCAGGATCAAAAATCTCATAGTCAGGATCTATATCAACAATAACTCCATTATCATTAATCTCAAATACAATTTCATCTGGACCATCATAATTATATGTTCCTTTTCTGGTAGTTGATATACCAGCAACATAATTTTCTTCAGGTAATGGATAATTGAATGTAGTTTTCATCGCTTAAAAGTTTCCTCCAGATTATTTATACTAACATTATGATTAACCATAACAAATACAAACCATACCCATTCTACCAAAATCTCCTTGAGGATATCCAGTATGACCACCACATTTCATGTTATATGATCCACCACGAGAAGGAACTTGATTACATCCCTGTGATGCCATTGAACAACATCCACCTCTATTATAACAACAAGCTTCATATGAAGTGTTGTTTTGACAGGTATCATTACATCCTAAGAATCCATAAGTAGGAGCATGTAATGCACAGGCTCTAAAACCACCACCCGTCATAAATTGTCCATATAATCCATTATGACCATAAATTTCACCCTGTGATGCAGTACCATAATATGTAACTTCCTCTTCATCAATCATTGGCCAATGATATCTATTCTGAGAACCTCTAGGCCAAGCATATGCGGATTGAGGAATACTGTTCTCTAAGCACATATCATTACCATTATATTGAGCACACATACCCATATAATATAACCAGTTACTATACTGACCTAGTCCTTTACCAGTTCCACCCTGATTATTATGTGCTTTAATAGTACAACATATATTACTTCTTCCTCCCTGAGCACAGAAATTAGTTAATCCAGTTCCTTGTACATAAGATGGGTTTCCTACAGTATTTGCTCCTCCCCAACAAGGATGACAGCATTGAGCACAACCAGAACATATCGTATAAGTTTGTCCTGAGCTTACAGGAATTATAACAGAAGCATATGCTCCAGATGATCCAGGTAGACCGTATCCACAGCAACAACTAGTTCCAGAAGAAGCACCTGCACCCCAAAGTTGAAATCTAGCACAAGTTACACCACTTGGAACAGTCCAACTACAATTACAACCACATCTCAAATATCCTGATTGGTCACAAACTTTAAATCCAGTAGTCCAACTACCACTTGCAGGGTCTTTGGGTATCAAACACCACAATAATGGATTCCTTGCACCAGAATATTTAACTAATTTTATATTAGCTTCATTAGCACCACCACCGCCACCGCTACCGCCAGATTGAACCTCGGTTATAGACGCATCAAGAGCTTGAATCTTATCTCTCAACCCCTGATTTATTTCCGCAAGAGCGTTATATGTTAATACATCTACTGCCATTTTAAACCTCTGTTATTGATGTAATAAGGAATTCACTATCATATGATAGTTGCCAAGTCTTTGAAACCCCATTGATTGTCTCTGTAAACTGGGTAATGTTTCCAGTGCCACCATAGGATATACTACTATAGTTAGTATCACCTAATGTAATAGCAGTTACATTGTTACTACCATCAGTAGTAATACCAGATGCTCTGGTAAACTCTTCAGTTTTTACTGATCCACCGCCACCAGTACCTTTATTGATGGATAATCCAACATATCTACCCATTAGTTCACCTCTATGCTGATTGCTCTAAACCAGTAACCGTGACACTAGTATCACCAGTTGACATATAAACAACCACTCTCTTACCAGCTTGAAGTGCCATACCAGTTCTTTCAACAACTCCCTTTGGAGGAACAGTTACATCATACTCAATCCACTCATTAGTACTGGGTGAACTTGATCCAGATAATGCTATTCTTACGTTTACAGGGTTAGATGATGAACGATTAATAACCATCACATTAACAACAGATAATGTTGAACTGGGAACGGTATATACGGTTGTATTAGAGCTGCCAGAGGGTGCGGATTGTCCTAAAATTCCAGATGCCATTTTTTAAATTGTACCTCTTCTTGTAGTATTTATAGTTATCATTAGGTCAACTCAAACCTACGAAGAAAGTTCGTGATTGTGAATCAGTCCTATTTAGTGCCAATGCATTATTGGTACTATTAGTTAGGCTATTAATGTCAGTCTGAGTTTGATTCCTTTCAGTAGCTAACCCTAGAGTTGTATGGTTGTGTGCCATTAATAATCCAGCAGCATCTCTCTCAGCATCCTTAGTATCAACATAAGTCTTAACTGCAGCCTGTGTTGGAACTTTCTCATTACTATTTTGAGATAATGTTACATCAGTTGAGAACTCATTAATTTGAGCACCTAACTGAGCACCGATTGAACCCAATTGCAATGAAGTCAAACCAGATAGATCGAAACTGTTAGCATTCAATGTTGCAGCACCAGTTGCCTGGTTAACACGGAAATATCTACCAACACGGAAGTTACCATCGTGATCAGTTGAAACATAGAAAACACGACCAGGATAGGATTCTTGAATCTCATTCGCCTGAACAGGATCTTGATTTGGTGCTGCTGGCCAGTTAGTTGTGGATGTTCCACCAGTACCAACTTGCAAGAAGTCATGACCAGTTAATCTTGCCTGACTAAAGATGTAACGAATTCTAATCTCCTGTTCATCAAAACATTTCGCTGCTTTCTCTTCAACAAGAGTTAGTGTAGTTACACCATAATTATCAGTGTTTATTCCTGTAACCTTCACAAATTCATTATCAATCTTAAGGAACTTACCAATAGATCCGTGGAAACCATCTGGATCTACTGCTCTGAATGAAGTATCAACTCCAACAAAATCTTTCCAAACTTCACAAGAAGTAGAACTCAATACACTAGTCTGACCAATTGAAGTAAACTGTTCACCAATTGCGTGTGCTATTGGAGTACCTGCTCCATCCTGATTCCTCTGAACATTCATGGAGTTGGAGTTAGGGAAACTTACAATCTTAACTAACTCTTCTGAGGTAGGCATTAAAGCATACTCACCAGGGTTGAATCCACTAATAGTATTCACACTCCAAGTAGTATCAGATGCTCCTGCTGGTACAAGGAATTGTGCGTAACTTCCTGTAGGTGTGTACTGAACAAAGGTTGAATTACCACCAGTATGTGCAGCACCAGTTGATGCCCACTGTCCTCTATCAATAAACACATTACCTTTTCCAGTTGATCCTACCTGACTTACACCAGAGATCACAAATGTAAATGGATCAGCACCAGTAATTTGTTGATTATTAAATCCACCGTTTCCAGATCCAGTTACAAACTCTATACTACCGTTAATTTCAAGAGTAGGTGAGGTTGTTAAACCAGCACAAACCAAAGTACGACCAGACTGACCTCTGTTTCCTGTTATTCCATTTGAAATTATATTAGCAGTTACACCACTAGTTCTTCCAGTAATAGTTTCATTAGGTAAGAATCCAGTACCAACACCAACAGCTCCTTTAGTCCTTACAGAATAATAGATATTCTTTTCATCAGCACCTTGTTTTGAGTTAACAATACCTATTGCCTCAGAAGTTGATCCTCTAATTTCTTCTCCAATTTGGAATCCACCAGCTTGTGCAGATTGTGTAGCAGGATCTATTTCAAGAATCAATCCTTCAATAGTACCCTTTCTAAACTTCTCAATTGGACTGAATCCAGAGCTAACAATACCATAATTACCCCAAGAACTGTTACCAGCAAGTGATCTAATTCTTCCACCACGAGTAGCACAGTAAGAAATATGGCAATAGTATGTGAAGGAGGAAACCATCTCTGCTGCTGCACCACTAGTTACCCAGAATCCAACACCATGATCATGAATATTTGTAAACGAGTCAAACACAATTGACTTGTTAGATGGTGTTAATCCATCATCCTTAAACTGTCTATGTACATTACCATCAACGATTGCACCTACACCAAATTCAGATTTGGCAGAACAGTTTGATATGTATGGAGATTTAAGTACTCTGCTCTCAGGATTTAATCTAACAAATGTACCTTTAACAGTTGCGTTATTAAGGTCGTCTGGAGTAGCAGTAAATGTAAGGCTAGTAGAAGATACTGTTTGAGTCTTATCTACTTCAATAGTAGATGTGTCAATAAACTGAATAACTTTTGTTCCATTAGAAACACCACTACCTGTTACAGTTGTTCCTACTAAATCAGGGAAGAAATCACTACCACTAACAATAGTTCCACTAATAGATCCACTTAATGTTGCAGCGATATTTGCTTTAACAAAACCATTCATTCCCTCCATAAAGAGGTCTTTAAGCATAGTCTTGTCACTCATCAAGAACATTGTTGATGTTGAGTTCTCTCTTGTTTCAATTGAAGTTATAGCAATATCAGTTACACCATTTTCCCAAGTATCTGAAGTAGTCCATTTTCCACCAGTAACTGGTCTAATTTCTACTCTAGTCTTTTCATCAAAACTAGAATCCAAAATACTAGCAGTTTTAGTTCCTGCACCATTTGTTATAACAGATCCATAAGAAACATAAGGAGCTGCTTTTTTAATTGCACCAGTAGCAGCACTTACAAAATTATGTGTTGTTGTATCTGTAATAGCACCTTGACCACCATTTACATTAACCGTAATTGTTGTAGCGGTAACTTCTTTAATTGGTAGAAGATTATTGTAAGCATAGTCATATCCAGAAACAGTTCCAGTTGCACCAGATGAACGAGGATATGTCTTTTGAGTTGTATTACCATCACCATTATAGTTACAAGTGAAGGTTAATGAATTTGTAACTATCTCGATACTATCAGTAGTTACTAAATCGTGTGCTCCAATAGTACATACCATATCACCAGATGTTGGATTATAGTTAATCGCAGTTGGTGTATAAGTTGCAGCAGGTGCAGCAGCAAGAGTAAGAACCTGATGCCAAGCATCAGCACCCTTACCAACATTTACAGTAATTGATGCACCACTTGTTGCAGTAATAGGAAGATTAGCACCAGCAGCAGGGTCTTTTCCAGGTCTTGGATATGCATGCTGTGAAGCGTGGTTATCTTGAGAGCAAGTAAATGTTAATGTTCTATCACCAATCTGAATAGTATTTGATGTAGTAAGAGTATGAGATCCAATTGTTAATACTAAATCTCCTGTAGTACTATCATATGTTGCACCACTAACACTCTTCTGACTACCAGTGTTTGGAGTAATACAATCTGCTACAGCACTAACAAAAGTATGATCATAATGACCAGCAGCCTTAACTTTAGATGTTCTTAGGTTATCTCCAACAATTGTAACTTCAGGAGGAACAACAATAGGAAGTGTCTCATTATAAACACCAGCTTTTACATAGATACTTGCTGGTCCAGTTGCTATTCCACAAGCGTGTCTTACTGAATGGAAGGATCTACTTATACTCGATCCATCATTAGTGAAATCATTTCCTTCTTCTGTTACATAATAAACTGGGTGTGTAGTACTATTATTTTCCCACTGAGGAACACCTTCTGGACTTACTGCCAATACCTGACCATCAGCTCCTACTGGCAATCTAGCAGCACCAGTGGTGTAGTAAACCAAGTCACCCTCGGTTGTCATAACATTAGCAGCAGCACCCTCTGCTAACACATTCCAAAAAACTCCATTAGAGTCTGTTGAAGGATCCTGATTTAAATTACCAAGAGTTGCAACACCAATATAACTATTACTTAATTTCTTAACAGCATCACCAAGATTATATTGAACAGTAGGCTCCCACTGTCCTTTCCAAGCAAGACCTTTATTTACTAGACTCCAACTTGCTGCTTCTGTAGGTAAAACATTTGTACTGGTAGTAATCGCAACATATGTATATCCACCATATAATGCTAGATCACCTTGCTTATAATCAACTGTTGTATTATATTCTCCCGTTACATTAAAACCAGTTGTTAATATATCCCAATCCGCAGCTAAATTATATGCAGGTGGTTTATTTGTATTCTTTCTCGTAGCAACATATGTGTATCCACCATATGCTACAATGTCACCTGTTTGATACTCAGTAGAAGATGCCCAAGTATCTTCATAGTTAAATGATGAAATATAATCAACTATAGAACTTAATTCTGGATCAAAAGCTACAGGAGAAGTATGACCAGCAGTTACTCTATACTGAGTATTACCATATTTAAATACATCATTTATTTTATACCAAAAACTTGCAGTCCAATTTCCTTTATTGGTTATACCTTCAGTATGCAGCGACCAATTAGCTGCTAAATCATTACTATAAAAAAGATTCTCGTTATTAGCGGAGGTATGGTTTGTCTTACAAACATAAGTGTTAGAACCATACTTTACTATGTCATCAATAACATAAGCAGTGCTGATTCCCCAGTCACCTCTCCAATTAAATTTTAATCTACCGAGTCTAAATTCAGCCATTGTTGTTTCTTAAATCCTATTTTGGTCCTACGGAATAATCATAATCACCAAACTTTGCAACGAGATATCCATCGTTATCAACATAATAAGAGATTCGCCTAAAATCGAATCTGAACTGTTGGTATTTATCGAACTCATTGTTCCTATAAGTTTTTTCTTCAGTGGTTTCATCCACATAATCTAAACCTTCTAGGAACTCTGGATAGGGTGTTCCATCAAGTCTATGAGAGACATCAACCACTTCATCATCTGAAGTTTTCACTTTAGTATAACGAAGCATACCGTCATCATCTCTTCTCAGAGCGTGAACGGTAAATTTATCTTGTTGACCAAATTGAAGTCCGCCACCACCACCGCTAGTGCCAGATAGCATACTTCCACTTAGGAACATTGTCATGCAAATACCCTCCAATTACTGCCTGTCCAAACAAATCTAACAGTAGCTCCATCTACATCACATGCAAAGGGAGAATCAATCACACCACTGTAATTAATAAACTGTTCATTATTTTGGGTGGCAACCATAAGATTATTTATGCTCCAAGTTCCTTCATCATCATGTAGATCAATAAAGTCTCCAGGATTTTTACTTCCCACTCCAGGAAGAGTTAATTGAAAAGCTGCTCCAGAGGTATTTGTAAGATATGATGTATTAGAAATTACATATCCACTAGAACTTACTTGAGTTAGTGATGGTACAGTTGCTTCTGCTTGAACCTGAAGTTTACTGAAATCAATAACTACAGTAGATCCATAACCAACAACAGTCAGACCAGCACCAACGAAGTTGATATCAGTAAATCCTACACCAATTCTATTAAATGTTGGATCAATATATCCACTTTCTTTATTAAGAGCAGTTGATCCGATACCAACACCACCAGCAAATGGATTACCATCCAAATACCTAACAACACCACCAACATATATGTCACCTAAGAAATTAGCCCAACCTGCGAAGGTACTAAAACCTTGAACATTAAAATTCTCAACAACTGTTAATCCAGCACCTATTCTTGTGTCACCAAGAACATCAAGTTTATACTGAGGATCTACAGTTCCAATACCAACATTAGGTGTTGTCGTACTGGTAATAGCAATCTTACCTGTAGTGTCATCTACTACAATATAATGACCAAGTTGTGATAGCTCTCTATTGAATGCCATTATATGATTACTTTATTAGATATTTATTGAGATTATACATCATCTAAGTTACACTACCTCCATGACCATAAACATAATATTCAGTACTTGATATGCACAATACTTTGCAAAAGGATAACTGATTCATCGTAAGTGTGGTTTTAAGTTGACCA
>CETG01040710.1_pt1 | contig 12737 bp, 3 predicted proteins | sample 361471 | NCBI WGS metagenome assembly CETG01 (sample SAMEA2622696, study PRJEB7988) | marine metagenome | isolation source: saline water (ENVO:00002010), including | reverse complement strand
AAATTCAAGCCACGTAAGCATGAGATTTGGAACGGCGTGAAGCCGTTTAGCGTAAACGACGAATGGTATTATCACATGCGCTTCGTGAAAGATCTCAAGGGAGTGACGCCGATCCTCACCGATGTGCCGCCGGCCTCAACGTTGAAGCGGCCGGATGGTGCGCGAAGTGGTAATCCCACCGTGCGCAAGGCGGTGGCCAACGGGGAGACGCAGCACGTGGCGTGGGCCTACGAGCGCACCGATGGCGGGCGCGGCTTTGGTTTCACCGGCGGGCATGTGCACATGAACTGGCAACACGACGACAACCGCAAGTTGATGCTCAACGCAATCCTTTGGTCGGCCAAAGTGAAGATTCCCAAGGACGGCGTGCCCTCCAAGACGCCAACCAAGGAAGAGATGCACGCAAACCTTGATTAAATCTCATGCAAAGCAAGGCAGCTACGGTTGACGCGTATTTGGCGGAACTGCCGGAGGATCGGCGGGAGGCGATTGAGGCGATCGGTAAGGTGATCCTGAAAAATCTGCCCAAGGGGTATGAGGAGGGGATGCTCTACGGGATGACTGGTTACTATGTGCTGCACTCGATTTATCCGGGCGGCTATCACTGCACGCCGACCGACCCGCTACCGTTTGCGAATCTGGCTTCGCAGAAAAACCACATGTCTTTTTACGGGATGGGTATTTATGTCGACGAGGCGCAGGCCAAGTGGTTTGTGGAGGGGTTGAAAAAGACCGGCAAGAAACTCAATATGGGCAAGTCGTGTGTGCGTTTCAAAAAACTGGAGGATGTGCCGCTGGAGGTGATCGACAAGGCGATCAAGCGGATGCCGGTGAAAAAATACATCCAGCTTTACGAGTCGATGTTGAAGGCCAACAGCGCCGGAAAGAAAGTCTCGAAGAAACGATCGGCCGACAAGGCGAAGAAACGCTGAATGAGTTGGATGCGATGGTTGGCGCTGGTTGCGCTTGGCTTGGAGGTTGCGCTTGGCCAAGCGCGGGCAACTGAGGCCAAGCGACCAAATGTGCTGTTCATCGCGATCGATGACCTGAACGACTGGGTGAGTTGTCTTGGCGGGCATCCGCAGGTGTCCACACCAAATATCGATCGCTTGGCCAAGCGGGGCGTGCTGTTTACTAACGCCCATTGCCAGGCGCCTATCTGCAATCCGTCGCGGGTGAGCCTGTTGACCGGCGTCCGGCCGTCCACCTCCGGCGTGTACGACCTGAATCAACCGCTCCGGAGTGCGCCGGCCCTCAAGGGTGCGGTGACGTTACCGGCCAACTTCAAGGCCGGCGGTTATCATGTGCTGGGGCGCGGGAAGATTTACCACGGAAAGCCTTATGCGGATGAGTGGCACGACTTTGAGGTGCGGCCCGATGCGCGAAACAAGCAGTTCAGGGTGAAGCCAATTTCGAGGTTGCCAAAGATTCGCGTTCGCGACTTTGGCCCGATCGATTTGCCGGAGGAGCAGTTCGGCGACGTGATCAACGCCCAATGGGCGGCGGAGTCGTTGCAGCGGGATTTCGGGAAGCCTTTTTTCATGGCGGTGGGGATTCGGCTGCCGCACGTGCCGCTCTATGCACCGCAAAAATATTTCGATCGACATCCGGTGAAGGGCGTGACGTTGCCACGCATCAGGCCGGATGACCTTGCCGACCTGCCGCCTGCGGGAATTGAGATCACGCGCTATATGGACAAGACGCCGCTCAACCATGAGGCCATTCTGAAAAGCAAAAGCTGGCACGAGGCGGTGGCGGCGTATCTGGCCTGCACGGAGTTCGTCGATCGCTGCGTCGGGTTGATGCTGGATTCGCTCGACAAAAGTGCGCACGCGAACAACACGATCGTGGTGCTATGGTCGGATCACGGCTGGCATCTTGGGGAAAAACAGCTCTGGGCCAAGCGCTCGCTTTGGGAAGAGTCCACACGCGTGCCATTGATCCTCGCCGGCCCCGGTCTGGCCAAGGGGCAGTGCAGTCGGTCGGTTCAATTGCTTGATCTTTATCCCACGCTCGCGGAGTTGTGTCGTCTGGCCAAGCCGCCGCAGACGCTGGAGGGACATTCGCTGCTGCCGTTGCTCCGTCAGCCTAGCGCGGCCTGGGCGCATCCGGCGATCACCACATTTCATCGCAATGACCATACGGTGCGTAGCGCGCGCTGGCGCTACATCCGCTACGCCAATGGTGACGAGGAGTTGTACGATCACGCCTCGGATGCTGATGAGTGGCACAACCTGGCCAAGCGGCTAGAGTATCGCCCGGTCATCGCCGATCTCAAATCGCATTTGCCCAAAGTCAACGCACCGAACGCGCCGTCGCGGTGACGAGCGGCCAAGCGCCTGACCAGGCGGCTTGCGTTGGGCTCGCGCCGTTCGCGTGGCGATCCCGCTTTTGGCGGTTTTTCCGAATAAAAACGGTTTTCAATTTGGCAAAATTCGGTACAACTCCTGCCCGGCACAACGGTTGCTGAATGATGCCCTGACACATTCGTAAGATTGGCCGAATTTCTTTCGTACAAGGAGCCACAGAATTTTGCACATGAAGAAATCGTTTTTCAAACTGGCCATCCTCTGGTCGATACTGGCTGGGACGAACGGCGCGCTCGCCGAACAGGTGGTCGTGAACGAGGTGATGTACAACCCCAGGGCGGGTGAGCCGGAATGGATTGAGCTAGCCAACATCACCGCCACGCCGTTTGACATCGCGGACTGGAAACTGCGGGGCAGTGTCGAGATGGATTTTCCCGCGTTCGATGAGGCGGATGCCAGGGCGTCGTTCCTGGGGCATTGGCAGAAAATCATCCTGACGAGCATCGACGCCGGGGAGTTCCGAAAGCAGTTCGGTGTTTCGTCGAGCGTGAAGGTATTTGGGCCGTGGACGGGTAATTTGCCCAACGAGGGTGGCCGCATCACGATCAAGGACAAGAACGGTGTGCAGATGTGTACGCTTGGCTACAACGATCGTGGCCGCTGGCCGGTGGCGGCGGACGGCACCGGGCATACGATTGTATTGAAGGATCAAAACCAGAGTGTCGATGACTGGCGAAACTGGACCTTCAGCAAGCGTTCCGGGGGAACGCCGGGTGGGGATCCGGTGGCCGGTGCAGAGACACCGGTGGAAAGTCCTGAGGTGGATCTCAGTTCTGGTATTGTGATTTTGGATTATGGTGACCGTTGGAAATATAACGATCAGAATAGGAACCTCGGAACGGCTTGGAGAAAAAAAGATTACAATGATTCTTCTTGGAAATCTGGCAGAGGCCTGCTCGGAGTGGAAAACGCAGGATTACCAGAGCCAGGTTTGAACACTGAGATTAACAAGGGGAATCAATTAACTTATTATTTCCGAAAGGAGTTCACATTCAATAGCGATTCGGAGGGTGTTATTCTAACGATTGATCAGATTGTTGATGACGGAGCCGTTTATTACCTTAATGGAAAGGAAGTTGGCCGTTCCCGGGTTCAAGGCACTGTTAGTTTTAACAAAACTTCATCTGCAACAGTCGGGGATGCAGTTGAGGAAAAGGGCGTGGCGACGATCGATTCAGGATTGGTTCGTGGCAAGAATGTATTGGCGGTTGAGGTGCACCAGACGAACCGCACGAGTTCGGATATCGTGTTCGGTTGCCGGGTGCGGGCCTCCATGCCTGCGTCAAAGGGCGTGGTGATCAACGAGATTTACCCGGTGTCCGGCAATGATGGGTATATCGAGTTTTACAACCCGACCAGCAAGGTGATCGACCTAAAGGGGTATTACCTGAGTGACGACCCAAGCGACCTCGACAAGCGCAAGCTCACGCGCACCTTTCGGGTGCAGCCCAAGGGCTTGGCCAAGCTCTCGTTCACGGCGGCCCGCTTGGCCGTGAAATCGCCGGTGACGGTGTACGTGGCGGAGCCGGATGGCGAGACGGTGGTCACGGCGGTTCGCGCTGATATCTTACTTGACGGGCGGGCGATCGGCCGCAAACCAACGGGGGCATCCGAGTGGTACTTGTTCACGGACGCCACGCCGGGCACCGCCAACATGAGCCGCGACTCGCTTGGCCAAGCGCTTGGCCTGAACGAGGTTCATTTTACCGAGGACGGCCGCATAGACTGGGTTGAGATTTACAACGCGGGTGAAGGCGCGGTGAGTTTGGAAGGCTTGTCGCTGGCCACGCGGCGTGATTTTTCCGATCGGATCGAGTTGACAGGTTCGGTACCGGCAGGGGGCACGGCCGTGGTGGAGGTGGACATCGATTCGCGCGGGCAGATGCCGTTTTTCCTGCTCAACGGAGGCACGGTAATGCAGGCGATCTCGCCGGGCCGCCCGGATGATGAAGGCTCGGCGCAGGCGTATCCCGATGGCAGCGATGAGTGGTTTGTCGTGGGCAACAGCACACGAGGGCGCGACAACAATCCGCAACGGCATGAGAACGTTGTCATCAACGAGATCATGTACAATCCGCCGGGAGATCATCGGGGTGGCGAGTTTATCGAGTTGTACAACCGCGGCGATTCGGAGATCGACCTCTCCGGGTGGCGGTTCACCGAAGGTGTGAATTTTACCTTCTCGACCGGAACGACCATCAAGGCCGGGGGCTACCTCGTGGTGGCTGCAGAAATCAAGTACATCAAGCGCGTGTATCAGTCTGCCAACGTCGTCGGGAATTATCGCGGGGAGTTGAGCAACCCGGGCGAGATGCTCCGGCTTGAGGATGCCTATGGCAATCTGGCTGACGAGGTTGATTATTCGAACCACGGTGATTGGCCAGACTGGACCAAAGGGGCGGGTACAAGTATGGAGCTTATTAACCCTTGGGTTGACAACAATCGGCCTTCCGCATGGCGAGACAGTGACGAGCGCGGTAAGAGCACTTTCCGTGAGTACACGACTACTGGTCGCTATCGACAGTTGCGAACCGAGGGCGGCGCCACTGATTATCGTGAATTTCATATGCACCTGGTTGGTGACTCGGAGATTATTTTGAAAGATATTGAAGTTACAACCGCTAGGGACAATTCAAATAACGTCCTTAAAAACAGCACAAAGATGGCGACCGGGAGCAGCAGCGCCAATGGCTGGTTGGCTCAGGGAACTCATTGGGCAAGTTACATGGACAACGAAGGCTTGCATCTGATCGCTGACGGGCGGGGTGATAATCGTCCCAACAGGATGGAGATTGATATGACATCCGGCATTCGACGTAATGATGATGCAACGATTCGTTTTAAGGCTAAATGGGTTAGAGGCAACCCCCGATTAATAGCTTGGACATGGGATAAGAGTCTTGCCGGGAGTTTTCTGATAGAGATTCCCGAGAATCTTGGCACACCAGGAAAAAGAAACTCAATTTTTCAAGCTGAGCCTCCCCCTCAGGTTGATGGAATTCTGCACAGTCCTGCTGTTCCAACTTCTTCGCAGTCAGTTCGGGTGACAGCTAGGGTGACCTCCGCCGATCCGCTCGACGTTGTTCGGCTGCGGCACCGTGCCGATTCATCCAACTTGGGCGGGACTTGGAAGAGCAAAACCATGTATGACAACGGTATAAGTGGTGGGGATGAGGTTGCTAACGATGGGGTTTTTACTGCCACGCTGACTGAGTACAGGACAAATGGAAGAAAGGTTCAGTTTTATGTTGAGGCAGAAGCGGGTAATGGATCTAAGTATATGCAACCCAAACTTGGTCCTGATTTGCCAGCTTTGTATGTAGTTGACAATCGTAAGCCAAAAAATGATCTGCGTACTGTCCGTTTGGTGGTTTCCGATTATCATCTTGGAGCAATAAGTAATGGGGGTAGTTCAAAGTACAAATATAAATTTCCTAGACTTTCAAATCACTATTACAACGCTACGTTTATCTCCAACGAAAAGGACATTCGTTATAACTGTGAGACTCGCAATAGTGGTAGCCCATGGACACGCGGCAATAATTTAAATCGGGGCAAGTGGAAGATACCTAATGATCGACGATTTAGGGGTAAGTATAAGCTGTCATGGGATGATGATGCCAATGGTCGGGTTAGTAGAAACCGTTTGACCAGATACATGCTCTATTTGATGGGGCATGTGGTGAACGAAAATGAAATGATCTGGTTCGTTGTTAATAATGGTTCGCCTCAAATGCGTGAAGAAGTTGAGCCGGTAGCTAACGATTTTCTTCGCCGAAATTTTAATGAAGGTGTTAAAGGTAATCTCTATCGAATCGATGATGAGTGGTGGTTTACCGATGGATGGTCGCGCTCAAATCGAAATGCCGACTGGCGTTACAAGGGCACCGATAATCCCGGTCGTTATCGGACAGAGTGGATGAAGCGTACCAATGAGTGGGAGGACGACTTTAGTGCATTGATCAACCTCTTCCGCACGGTGAGCAAGAGTTACAAACAGGAACAGATTGAGCGATTGGTTGACCCGCACCAGACTATGATCATGTCGATGGTTCGTGGCTATATTTCCGACTGGGATTCCTTCTCACTTAACCGAGGCAAGAACGGTTTTTTTTATCAGAGGTACGAAGATGGTAAATTCCAGTTTCTGCACTGGGACAGCGATCTGGCATTCGGCAACACCGGTGCCAAGCTCTACAACGGCATGCCCGGATTTAGTGGCTACATTTCCAAGTGGTACAACAAGCGGTTGTTCTACTCCTACCTCGCGGAGTTTTACGAGAAGTACACCTACGACTCACCGCGTATGTACGCCTGGCTGGACGCCGAGGAGGCAGTGAGCAACTCGTACTCCTCCCGGGCGAGCGAGTACAAATCGTTTTTCTCCAACCGTCGAGGCACCTGCCGGAGCGAGTTGGGAATCAATTATTCCCGTAAAAAATTTGAGATCACCACGAACAAGGGCAACGACTGGGATGTGACCGCAGACCGTGTTAGTCTCAAGGGCACATCGCCCTACGGTGTCATTCACCTCGAGGTGGAGGGGCATCCCGAGGCTCAGGCGAAGTGGACTGGCCTGACCGGTTGGCAGGTCTCCGGCATACAACTTCGCGAGGGCGAGCAGTCAGTCAAGATTCTTGGCAAGGATCAAAACGGCAATATCCGCAACGAGACTGAAATCAACATCAACAAAAGCGGTAACGCCGCGCCTGTTGCGTCGCTGAAGGCGAGTCCCGCCTCGTGGAACATCTCGGTGTACGACACGCTCGACATCGATGCCCGCGACTCGTACGACCCCGAGGGCCAAGCGTTGACCTTCAACTGGTCCGCGACGAATCTTGACGAGATGGATTTACGTCCGCTTGGCCAAGCGCGGGCCAGAGCGCTGTTCACCCGGCCGGGACTTTACGAGTTTACCGTGAAGGTGAAGGACGAGGAGGGCAAGGAGTCCGAGGTTTCGCGGGAGGCAGCCGTTCACGGCACCAACGGCTTCAGCGGATTCGGGGAGCCGGCGTTGGAGGATTATTGGCGTTTGGCCAACGTTCGGCCGCGAGGGAACTTTTCGCCGGACACCTGGTATTCGCTGGACGATGTGCCGGGCTGGCTTGAGGTGCAGGTGCTGGACTATACGGCCAAGCCCTTGGCCAAGTCGTTTTCGACCTATCCGTTCATATCCCGCAAGCTACCGGAGAAAACCGACTGGGCGATGCAGACCAAGCTGCGTCTGGTCTCCCGTCAATTTGGTGATTACGACTCCGGCCTAATGGTGCTGCTTGGCAAGGGAACCAAGCGGACGCGTTACACGATTGGGTTTGAAGATGGCGTTCGCTTGGCAGTCAAAAAAGTCGACTCAAAAGGCAATGCCGAGTCGATTTACACCAAGTCGATTGCACAGGAGGAGATGGCCGTGCGGATCATCCGGCATGGTGACAAGCTGCATTTCGATTGGAAAGTCGAGGATGTGTGGCAGGAAGTGCATGTCGAGACACTCGGCGCGAATACACCGGCTTACGACGGCGGAATGTTCGTCGCCACGGAGGAGGTGCAGGCGATCCGGGTGGGTTTCGACTACGCGATCCTGATCGATCCTTCTGCTGTCTCGCCTCTCAAGGGCAGCCTGAGCGTCAGTGAAATCATGTACAACCCGATCGGTGGCGACGACTACGAATACATTGAGCTGATCAACGCCGGTACCGCGAACATCAACCTGAACAGGGCACAGATTGATCGTGGTGTGACGTACCAATTCGGGAACGTCACTCTCGGCGTGGGCGAACGGATCGTTGTGGCAAAAAACCGGGCCGCATTTCAGTCGCGCTACGGCAAGACCGGAATCCTGTTGGCCGATGGCCAATACGAGGGGCGTCTCCGGAACAACGGGGAAACCATTGCGTCGGTCGATGCTGATGGCGACCTCGTGTTTGAGGTGGACTACGACGACGGCAGCGCATGGCCGGGCAAGGCGGATGGCAACGGCAGTTCGCTCGTGGTGATCAACCCGCTTGGTGATCTGAATGATCCTCGGAACTGGAACTCGAGCAACACCTACAACGGCACGCCCGGCGGCGCGGTCACGGCGGTGCCGACCGTGGTGATCAACGAGGTGTTGACCCACTCCGATGCGCCGCAGGAGGACGCGATCGAGTTGCACAATCACGGAAAGGCTGAGGTCGATCTTTCCGGGTGGTTCCTGAGCGACAGCGCGAACAACCTGAAAAAATATCGCATCCCGGACGGCACAACAATCGGGCCAAACGGCTATCACGTATTCTACGAAAAAGCGTTCCTGCTGGACAACGGTGAGAATGGCTTTTCGCTAAGCTCGGCCCGCGGGGATGATGTCTGGCTGACGCAGGCGGATGCCGAGGGCAACCTGCTGCGGTTTGTCGACAAGGTGGATTTCGGCCCGGCGGCCAACGGCGTGTCGCTTGGTCGTTATCCGAACGCGACCGGGCCGCTGGTGGCGATGGCCAGCAACTCGCTGGGCAGTAATGTCCGCGCTGGGCAGGATGTTGCTTTGCTGAATGAATTCCGCGCCGGCAAGGGTGCACCCAACACCGGGCCGCTGGTGGGGCCGATTGTGATCAGCGAGATCATGTACGCACCGGAAGAGGGCAATGCCGAGTACGTGGTGCTCAGCAACACCTCGGTCGGCTCCGTCCCGCTGTTTGACCCGGCGAACCCGGCGAACGGTTGGAAACTCGACAACGCCATCGAGTTCACTTTCCCGACCGACTTCGCCCTGAAGTCGGGTGAGTCGGTTTACGTCGGGGCCGTGGAGCCGGAGTTGCTTCGCGAGTTGTACGAACTCGATGCCAACACGCTCGTGCTTGGCCCGTTTGACGGTAAGTTGAACAACGCGGGTGAGAGCCTGCAGCTGTATCGGCCTGATCCACCGCAAACGTTGCCGCCGGACATCGGGCTCGTCCCGTACATTCTCGTTGAGAAGGTGAAGTACGGCGCTGCGTCGCCATGGCCGGCCATGCCGGAGGAGGGCGGGTCGGCCATTCAGCGGATCAGTTTGGATCGCTTCGCCAACGATGCGTCGAACTGGATGCGGCCCGGTACGGAGACTGATTCCGATCGCGACGGCATGCCGGATGCATGGGAGGACGCCCACGCGCTTGATCCGAACGATGCCGCCGATGGTGTGCAGGATGCCGATGTGGACGGCTTGGCCAACGCGGCTGAGTACGCGGCTGGAACCGATCCGCGTGACGCGGACAGCAGCCTTGTGCTCGACGTCACGCGCTTGGCCAACGGCAGATTGCAGCTGGGTTTTGCCGCGGTGGAGGGGCGCTCGTACACGATTCACGCAAGCCAAGCGCTTGGCCAAGCGTGGCGGCCTCTGGCTGAGTTCGCCCCGCAGGAGGCTGGCGCGGTGACCCATGAGTTGTCGCCGGGAGGGGATCAACGCTACTTCAGACTGGAAGTCGTCCTTAACCCGTAACGAGGCGGATGCCGATTCGTCCGCTCCAGTTTTTCGCCGCGCTTGGCATCGCTTGGCCAACAAGCGCGGTCGCTGCGGGCGTTGTCATCAACGAGATTCACTACGACGCCGATCCCAAGACGGCGGCGGTCGAGTTTGTCGAGTTGCACAATACCGGTGACCGGACGGAAAACCTTGGCGGGTGGTACTTTTCCAACGGCATCGATTTCACCTTCGCGGCCAACACCGCGCTCAAGCCGGGCGGTTATCTGGTTGTTGCAGAGAATCCAGCCAAGCTCCGTGCCGAATTTCGCACACCCAAACAGCTTGTGCTTGGCCCGTATATTGGGCGGTTGTCCAATGGAGAGACGTTGACCCTGCGCAATGCCGCCGGCGAGCAGGTGGACCGCGTTAACTACGACTCCGGTTTCCCTTGGCCCACGGCGGCGAGTGGCGCGGGCAGTTCGATGGAGTTGATTCACCCGTCGCTTGACAACGACCTCGGCGGGTCGTGGCGTTCGGCCGGGATGCAGATTGAGCCGTCCGAGCCGGTGGTGTTACTGGCTGCCGGCCGGTCGGGATGGAGTTACCGCGAAGGCACCAGCGAGGCCTCCTCGCCGAGGTCCGCTTGGAGGCAACTGGACTTTGACGAGGATGCGTCGTGGAAAAAGGGAACGACGCCCATCGGCTACGGGGATGGCGACGACAAGACCGAGATCAACATGCGCAACCGGTTCACCTCCGTTTATCTTCGGAGGGAGTTTACCGCACGGGCCGAGGTGCCATCGACATTGCTGTTGAGGGTGTACGTGGACGACGGCGCCGTCGTGTGGCTCAACGGGGAGGAGGTCTCCCGCGTCAGCGTGCCGTCCGGAGTGCTGCGCTACAATTCACTGGCCAAGGATCACGAGGCCAAGTGGGAGGAGGTGCTGATTCAAAATGCCCGTGAGATCGTGAAGCCGGGCCGGAATATCATCGCGATCCACGGCCTCAATGCCACGCGCGGCAGCAGTGATTTTTCAATCGATGCCGAGCTGCGCACCCCGCCATCCGGTCAATCCAGCGGCACGCCGACACCGGGAATTGTCAACACGGTTTTCTCAGAAAATGCACCGCCCCAAGCGCGCCAGGTGAAACACGAACCGCAGCAACCCAAGGCGAACGAACCGGTTCGCATTTCCGTGAAGGTCACCGACCCGGAAGGCGTGGCGTCTGTGAAACTTTCCTATCAGTCAGTTGCTCCGGGGCGATACGTCCGGTTGACCGATGGCGGTTACGAGCAGGGCTGGCGGCTGTTGACGATGAACGACGCCGGGGAAAACGGGGACGCCACGGCTGACGACTCGGTCTATTCGGCGACCGTCCCTCGCGCAGTGCAAGAACACCGCACGCTTGTGCGCTACCGAATTCGTGTCGAGGACAAGGCCGGCCACTCGGTGACGCTTCCCTACGGTGACGATGACCAGCCAAACTTCGCCTACTTTTGTTACAACGGCATCCCGGCCTGGAGCGGGTCGAACAAGATCAACGGAAAGAAGGAGACATTCCCCGCAAGTGTCATGCGGTCGCTGCCGACTTATCACCTGATCGCCGACGGATCGGACGTCAACAACTCACAGTACAACTCTTCCCACGATACAGTGCGCTTCAAGGGAACACTCGTCTACGACGGCCGCGTTTATGATCACATAGAGTTTCGCAATCGTGGCGAGTACTCGACCTATGTTTCCGGGAAAAACAAGTGGCGGATTTACTTCAACCGGGCGAGAGGACTGCGTGCCCGGGACAATTACGGTCACCTGTACCAGACCCGGAAAAAGACGATCAACCTGAATGGATGCGCTGCCCCGTGGATGCCGGTCAATCGTGGCATGGCCGGCATGGAGGAGGCGATCGGCTTCAAACTCTATTCGCTCGCCGGCGGGTTGGCGCCGCACACGGACTTTATTCATTTTCGAGTGATCGATGATACCGAGGAGGCACCCACCGGACGCGGGAACGCACAGTATTCGGGCGACCTTTGGGGGCTTTACCTCCACGTCGAGCACACCGATAGCCGGTTCCTCGCCGAGCGCGGATTGCCGGATGGGAATGTCTACAAGATTGAGCGCAATCAGGGCGACCGTCGTAATCAGGGGCCGACCCAGTCGAGCACGCCGTCGGACTGGAACAGCTTCCGCGACAACTACAACCGTACGCAGTCCCTGAACTGGTGGCGGCAAAACCTGCACATGCCAACGTACTACACATTTCGCAGCATCAACCGCATTATCAGTAACGTCGACCTGCGTGATGGTTGGAATCATGTTTGTTACCATAATCCGGACGGCCACTGGTATCCGGTGCCGTGGGACCTCGACATGTTGATCATCCCGGAGACGCACTGGCAGGGCGCGGTTAACCTCGAGAAAAGCCTGCGCCAGTATCGGACGCTCAAGATCGAATTCAAAAACCGGGCACGCGAACTGATGGATTTGCTGGTGGGCGACGCCTCGCCGACCGGTGGACAGATCGGGCAGTTCATCGACGAGCAATCCCGTTTCATCAACCCGCCCGGCCAGTCGCTGACATTTGTCGATGTCGATCAATTCATGTGGAACTATCACCCGCGCACAGCATCGAATCATCGTGGTCAGTTTTATGTCTCGCCCAAGAGCCAGAACAACATTGGTGGCACATGGACGCGGCGCCTCAAGTCCAAGGATTTCGAGGGTATGATGCAACACATGCTCGATTTCATGACCGACACCGACACCGGGCGCTGGCGAATCGGGGATGGCGACCCGAAGGGCTACGGGTTCAATTACCTCGGGTACGAGGCCAAGTGGACGGACATCCCGGATCGCCCCGAGATCTCCTATGCCGGGCCGGAGGGGTATCCGTTGAACGAGCTGCAATTCAAGTCCACTCCGTTCTCGCCCGGTCTCGACAAGAACAAT
>CETG01182489.1_pt1 | contig 12749 bp, 13 predicted proteins | sample 361471 | NCBI WGS metagenome assembly CETG01 (sample SAMEA2622696, study PRJEB7988) | marine metagenome | isolation source: saline water (ENVO:00002010), including | reverse complement strand
TTGGTCGCAGGTTCGAATCCCGCCCGGGGAGTCTTTAGTCAAATTCATAAGAACTCATATGCGGTCATATGAGTTTTTTTGTGCTTATTACTGAGTTTTTTGTGATTTCCATCGTTCACACGTAAGCATAATAGGTCAGGGTTTTAGCTGAAAATGTGTTTTTTATGTGTTTTCTCGATGGAATATTTTTTATTTGCTCGGTTATGACCGTTCATGACTGGTTATGAAAGTTTGATCTTACTTTCGCGTGGGGAGTTTAATAATAAAATCGGATGGTTATTTTATAAGGACCTAGTTTTTTATAGGCATATATTATTCAATCTATTTGAGTTAGTTTAAGAATTATTTTCTTAATTTCTGCAACCTTGATTCTTTAATCTATTGAACATACATTTACTATTTATTACCATCCCTTTGTAATTAGTTAAATTTAACCTTTTTAGCCCACTAAAGTGACATCTCGAATAGTCTCCGAATCTTTCGAAATATAAAAAATAACTTCTTTACTAAGATCTATATCAACATAAGGGGGTATTTGGGAGGTTTTCATATTTTTAATTTTATCTTGCATTTTTACTCAATTATTAAAGTATTAAAGTTTTATGTAATACATTTTTCTCTTTTAATTTTTTCTGCAATTAGATATAAAAAGATTAATCTTTTAAAATATATTTATTAAATTAATATGGTTTGTTGATGAGCCTTAATATGATTTCTCTTGGTTTAGCTGATTGGATTAGTGATAGGGCGCCTGATTATCGATCATTTAAAAAATGTAAGATATTGATTAAAACTAAAACTAAAACTCATAGATATGAAATAACTAAAAAAGATGAAGAAGATATACAAATCTTTTTAAATATATTCCAATTAGTAAATAATGAATAAGAATCTTCTATCTCTTTATTTAGACGTGATAATGGATAAATAATATGTAAATTAAAATATAACTCAATTTGTAAACTATAATGAAAGTAAATAATACCTCGTAAAGTTGAATAAGGGATTTAGAAATACTGCTTCAACAATTTTATTTTTTGTATCTAGCCTTATAATTTATGGCTCGATAGTTGAATTAAGTACAAAAGATTTAAATCCTATAGATCAAAGTAAAAAACAAGTATTAGCTTTAATTAAAAAACTAGCTTTACCTTCTAGAAAGTTTACTGAAGCATTTTTGCAACTCAAAAATTTAAAAACTTCAAATATTGTTCATCCAACATTACCACTCATTATTAGTAGGAGTGCTAGAGGTTCAATATATAATCAACTTAAAGCTGGCTTTTCTTTTGAATACGAGCCAGGAACTAAGCCAAATATGGGTTTTTTGGTTTTAGCGGCGCCTGACCCATATAACGGAGATCCTTTAATATCTATCTGGGATTTAAATAAACAAGAGGAGGTATATAATTATCCAATTTCGAAGCAATCTCTAATTAAAGAATTTAATCTAGGCAGAAGAGCTCAACAAACTCTTAGACTAAAACATCCAATCATTTTATCCGATGGTTCTTTAATTACATATTTACATAATAGTGGAGGAACAAATAGATCCACTAGGGTACCTTTAATTAAATTTGATAGTTGTGGAAATCTATTAAAAGTTAATGATGATTATCATTATCATCATTCTTTAGAGATTGATAAGAGAGGATACATTTATGCTCAGATAAAAGGTGATAATAAAAAGAAATTTAAAAGTAAAAAATATAATAAAGCTATGGAGGGATTTGTAATCCTTGATAAGGATCTAAATATTATAAATACTTTTTGGCTGCAAAATATTATGGAGGAGAATAAAATTTTGTCTGATGCATTAATAAGAACTGAATCTAAATATGACCCTTTTCATTTAAATGATGTCCACCCTTTGATAGATGAATCAACTGGTGAAACTTCAGTATTTATGAGTCTAAGGCAGTTTGGCTTGTTAGGATTTAATGTAACTAGAAATAAATTAATATGGTCCATAGTCGGAGCTACTCAAGCTCAACATGATATTACTCCAATAACAAAAAAAGGAGATGTAATTTCAATATTTAATAATGGAACACCTAATAATAATCTGATAAATAACTATTTTGAGAATAGTATTGTTTTGATATCCAATCTGCCTGTTGATCAGATAGATAATAATCCATCATACTTTTTTGGTCGCAATTTAAAAGCTTTTGGGTTGGGATTTGAAGAATATAAATTAGATTTTTTGCCTAAAGATAAAAGACCAAAAACCCCTACCCAGGGAAGGGGAAAAATAAGCCAAGATAGAAGGAATTTATTTATTGAGGAAACTGATGAAGGTAGACTGATTGAGGTTGATCTTAATACAAAAAAAATATTATGGTCTTATATCAATAAAACTGAGAAAAATAATGATCGTCTTATGCTTAGCTGGTCCAGAAAAATTAAAAAGTTGCCCTTTAAAATTGACCAATTCAATATAAAAAATTGTAAGAAGAAAGTTTAAAGTGATAGTTATTTTATCTTTAAAATATTTCTTATTTATAAGATTCGTTTCTTAACATTCTGTAGATTTCATTTGCATAGTTTAAATCTTTAGTTTGTAAACTTACTTCGCCTAAAATATCTGTTTTTTTATTTTTAAAGTTAAAATTTATTTTTTCTGGATTAACAGCTATTGATTCATAAAATGAATCTAAATAATTTTTATTATTACATAAATCTTCGTAGCAGACTAATTTAATATTAGATCTTTTTCGAGAGCAAACCTTTTTCAAAATCCATTCGTAGGAAAAAATCCATTGTTTTAACCAGTATTTAAGATCTGTATCATTTATTCTTGTTAAATTTATTTCCTGGTTATTTTCATAAATGAAAGGTTTCTTGCCTTTCCCGAATTCCCAATGTCCAATCATTTCCATATATCTTAGTACAAATTCATTTTCCTCTTGAATTTTTATCAACCGCTTATGAAGCCTTAAAAGAGATATTGCATGTGATATTGGAGAACGAAATAAAACTAAAAATTGAGAATTTGGCAGTAATGATGATAAGTCTAGAATTCTTAAGTGTGCATTATTATTTTTAATAATTAAATGCTCTTTGTTTTCTATTTTTATATATTCATTAAGCAAATAAATATATCCCTCTAAGTCTTTCTTTTCAATATTATGAGGAGTTATTATTTTAGAGAAATTGTATTTTTTATAAGTTGTGTTTAACCAATATGGTTCATCAAGACATTCTGGTGAGTTCGTATTTATTTTTATACCATCACCATGAATCCTTTCAATCTTATTATCTTCTTTATTAATTAAATATTTTGAAAAAATATTTGAGATCTTTGGGATTAGAATAAAAGGCATATATTTGTATCTTAATGAACCAAAATCATTAGTACTATCTAGCGATTGTAGTAATGCTGTAGTGCCAGAGCGTGCAAGACCTGTAATAAAAATATGTCTTGATAAATTTATATTTATATTTAATGATTTCTTTTTTATTCTCCTAATTGCAAAGTTTAGAATTTCTCCCTTTTCAAGAAACTGTTGATGCAATATTTGTGATAAGTATGAATAATTCTTTATAGCTATCTCCTTAAAAGAACTAAATATGATAAGGCGGGTAAAATTATTTTTAAAAAATTATTTATATTTATATTTAATAATTTAAAGGAAAAATAAAATAAGATATAAGGCAATGAAAATTGTAAAAATTTAAATAATAAATCTAAACCTTTAATTATTATCTGATCAATATTTGCTTCAATTTCATTGTCCTTTTTTATTACATCAAGAGAAACTGAGTTTTTTAATGTTATTAATGATTTTTTATAAGATGATAATGCTTTTATAATCTTGCTAAATTTGCAATTTAATTTTACGTATAAACTGCAAATAATAAATATTAATGTAATTTTTAAGAAAATTGATTCCATTTACTTTTTATTTCTTTTTTTCAAAGATATTTGAGATTTTTTTGTGAAAAAATTTTTTTTGATTAAGTAAGTAAAACTTTTGAAGAATTTCTTAGTGATCTTAAATATTTTTAAACCTAATGATGCGAAGAAGCTTAGTAAAACAGTAGCAAATATCAAAATAGTAGCTATTGCTACCCCAGGTCCTGCATAAGCATGGGCAGGTATTGGCAAAACGATTGAAATTAGAAAAGTTACAAACACAATTTGTCTTTTCATAGTTTAGTCTTCTTAACTGATTAACAAAATGGAAATTTTATTGTAAACCAAAATGGAAAAACTTTAACTTGTTAGTAATTTTTGACTAATAAAATGCCACTTGTGACAGTTGAAATACCTATCTAATAACCTATAGCATTAATTTATTTGTAGTGTAGACTTATTTTGTGTGTAGGAGCAAGTTATTCTATCAGTGGAAACAAGGATACACTTGTTAGCATAACTAGAAAGGATCTTTTAATCGAGATCCTTTTTTTGTCTTAAATTAATTTTTTAAAAAAAATTTCATAATAAGAAATGATATAAAGAATTGTATTTTTAGAAATTACACGTTAAACAAATTAAATATGTAAGATTTTAGTTAGAAATAGTAACAATATATTCTAAAATGATCAAATCCTATTTCCTTTATATATTCTCATCTCTAATTTTATTTTACATAATGGCTTGTTTGTGGAGGGATTTAGTTAAAAAGATCTCTTAATAATTTTTTTAATCTTCCCACATATCTTTTTTCTCATCTTCAATTTTATTTGTCTCTATTAATTTTGACCTTTTTTTATGATCCTCTTCCTCAAGTTCTTGATAATTTGAATAATTTGTAAACTTTTTTTGTATTTGTAAAATTAATTCTTCAAAATTTTCACCAAAGAAACCTTCCATGTCTCTCCAGGCTTCTATTTCTTCTTCGTTACCTATCGTATCTTTTATTTGATGATTGATACTTTCAAATACAAAGGCTTTAAGTTCTTTATGACTCATGCTTTCAATCTTTTTTTCGACATATGTATCTTTGAGAAATTCAAGTTCTTTCCTCGTCAAATCAGAATATTTTATTGAGTTTTTTTTCATGGAAAATGTCTTATATATTTTCTTATAACATAATTTAACTTAGAGCTAAATCATTGAAATTGACCTTTTATGTTTATGTATAGTGAATCACTTAATCTTGACATTAGTAATATTTGGAACAAGAATTATTTTAGATTATTAAGCAAATATAAAGAAAAACGGAAGAATTTATAAAAATTTTCTTTCTAAAATATCATTTTATTTGTCAGAATCATTGCTATCACTAATTTTTGCGAAAATATATATTTCTTTTTAGGTTTACCCTTTATCAGCAATATATAAATTTTATTGAGAGAATATTAAAAATAAAAAATTAAGTTAGTTGATATGAAAATTTCTATTCTTTTGATAGAAGATGATCGTGACATGCGTGAGTTAGTTGCAGGCCATCTTGAGCATTCAGGTTTTGATGTTTTAAAAGCTGAAGATGGTATTAAGGGACAAGCATTAGCCCTTCAATATTCTCCTGATGTGATACTTCTAGATTTAATGCTACCTAATGTAGACGGATTAACTTTATGTCAACGTCTTAGAAGAGATGAGAGAACCAATAACATTCCTATATTGATGATTACTGCTTTAGGAGGTTTGAAAGATAAAGTAACAGGATTTAATTCAGGAGCAGATGACTACATTACAAAACCTTTTGATCTTGAAGAACTTCATGTTCGAATTAAAGCTTTACTTAGAAGAACTAATAGAGCACAACTTAATTCAAGTAATCAACAAGAAATATTAAATTATGGCCCACTGACTTTAGTCCCTGAAAGATTTGAAGTGATTTGGTTTGAGGCACCAGTTAGATTAACACACTTAGAATTTGAGTTATTACATTGTCTACTGCAAAGGCATGGTCAGACTGTCTCTCCATCATTGATTTTAAAAGAGGTTTGGGGTTATGAACCTGACGATGATATTGAAACTATTAGGGTTCATGTTAGACATTTAAGAACAAAATTAGAACCTGATCCAAAGAAACCAAAGTTTATTAAAACAGTATATGGAGCTGGTTATTGTCTTGAGTTACCAACTGGTTTTGAAGTTGATGATGCAAAACAAGAATTTATTAACTCTAGAGAATCCAATCTCATTAATACTTAATTTTATATTTATTTTAAGAATCATTTAAAGCAATTTTCAATAAACTCGCTTCCCAGGCTAGTCTCGGTTGAATATTATTTTTTAAGTTCATTTTTAGATTTTCTATAGTTTTTATAATTTGTATATTTCTGGTTTCATTCCACCACCTATATTGTATAAATTCTACTAAGAAATTTTGTTGTTTAATATCTAACTCATCAGTGATCCTTTTTACTAGAATTAGTATTTCTATATATTCATAGATCGGTGTTAAGATTTTTTGCTTTATTGCTTCAGGTATTTCTAACCAAATTGATATGTTATCCCATAAATTCTTAGGAGATCCGTTGGCTAAGTAAATAAGATCTTGTAGATGACTAATTCTACTCTCTATATCTTCAGTAAAATTTTTTTTAGATTTTAATTGATTATAAAGTTCATTATTTGATAGGCCATTAAATTGAATTTGTTGACATCTTGATTTGACAGTTTCTAATAATTTATTAATATGAGATGTTATTAAGATGAAAAGTCCATTGTCGGGCTCTTCTAATGTTTTCAGAAGGCAATTAGATGCTGCCTCATTCATAAAGTGAGCGTCCTTGACAATAACAAATTTTTTATCAGATTGAATTGACCTTATACCTAAAAATTTTCTAATTTCTCTAATTTGATCAATTCTGATGATTGGATTATTTCTTTGATTTAAATCTTCTTCTAATTCAGATTGCTTAATTAGTTTCCCATTTATTAAATATGTTGGTTCAATTAGGATCAAATCTGGGAAGGTTTTAGCTTTGATTTTTTCTAATGCCTTATTATCTGAATTGCTTTTATTTATAATTTCTGCAATAAAATCTATTGCAGCAGCTTGTCTACCAACTCCCTCTGGCCCATTAAATATATAAGCATTAGAAATTCTATTGTTTTTGATAATGCTTTTCAGTATCTGCGTTTTATGATTTCCTTGAGGAAAAATTGCTTTATATGAATCATTCATTAATTTCTTAGACTAATATTGAGCAACTTTTCTTTAATTTGATTGGCGATTGAGTCTGCATCTTGTAATGCAGATATCACATCCCATTTCTTTTCTTTTGCAATCTCTTTAAATCCTTGATTCACATTTTTTAAGAAAGCAATTCCTTCCGATTCAATCCTATCTGGCACTTCATTCTTTCTTCTGCGGATACTTTCTTCTGGAGATATATCTAAAAGAAAAGTCACATCAGGTTTTTCTCCTTGACAAACAATTGATTCTAGCCTTTTGATAATTTCTCTATTAATATTCCTTCCATAGCCTTGATAAGCAAGTGTTGAATCTGCAAATCTGTCGCTAATTACCCAATTATTTTTATTTAATTCTGGAGATATAACTTTTGATACATGTTCGGCTCTATCTGCAGCATATAAAAGAAGTTCGGTTAAGTCAGAAGGTGTATTTGTTTTATCGTTGTGCAAAATTATTTCTCGAAGTTTTTCCCCAAATGGGGTTCCTCCTGGTTCTCTTGTTTTTATTAATGTTGAGTTTTTATTCATTAGTCCACTTTGCGGCAACCATTTAGAAAGAGCCTCTATTTGAGTTGTTTTCCCACAACCATCTATACCCTCAATAACAATAAATTTACCTCTCATTTAGTCCAAAGATAATGCATTTAGCACTACTGTAATAGAACTAATTGCCATTAATAGAGCAGCAATAGATGGTGATAGAAGAATTCCAAATTTAGGATATAAAACTCCAGCGGCTAAAGGAATTGCTATTAAATTATATCCAAATGCCCAGAAAAGATTTTGTCTGATTTTATTTATGGTTTTTTTTGCAAGAATCATTCCATAATGTAAACCACTTAATTTGTCTCCCATTAATACAACATCTGCATTTGCTTTGGCAATTTGAGTTCCTGAACCTACCGCTATTCCTAGATCAGATGCTGCAAGTGCTGGGGCATCATTAATGCCATCACCGACCATTGCAACTTTATTATTGTGTTTTAATAATTCAATGTTTTTAAGTTTATCCTGAGGTAAAAGGTTCCATTTGAGTTTTTCCTTTTCAAAATTAAGCATTTTCCCAATTTCTAAAACAGTTTCCTTCCTGTCGCCACTAAATATATAAAGATTGAAATTATCCTTTTTGAGTCTATTAATTGATTCTTTTGTATCTTCTCTTAATAAATCTCCAATTAAAACAAAACCTAATAAATGGTTATCTATACTAACCCCAATAACAGTGTGTTTATTTGTTTTCTCAGAATTAACAATCTGATTAGTTTTGTTATCAAATATAACTCCACTATCTTGAAGCCATTTAATATTACCCACTTTTACTTCTCCAGAAATAGTCTCTAGTTTTCCTGATATCCCTTTGCCAGTCTCATTTGTGATTTCTATTATTTCGAGAAATTCTAATTCGTTACTTTCAGCTTCTCTTATTAACGCACTTGCTATAGGATGCCTACTTTCTTTTTCAAGGCTGGCAGAAACCTGTAAAAGTAATTTATTATTAGAAGAACATTGATAATCAACTATAAAAGGACAGCCTTGAGTAAGTGTTCCAGTTTTATCAAAAATTACTGTATTAATTTTTGATGCAATTTCTATCTTATCCCCGCCTTTAAATAGGATTCCTTTTTTTGCAGCTTTTCCTGAGGCTACTGTTATGACTGTTGGCGTAGCCAAACCTAATGCGCATGGACATGCAATCACTAAAACTGCAATTGAGAGTTGAAGAGCAAGATTGAGAGAGCTATCAGCATTCATGCCCAATGAATTATGGAGAGAGTGAATACCAGTAGTTAATAATGTATTTTTATGATCTATCAGAAGATTAGGCCATATTTTAAGCGCAAATTTCCACCAAAAAAAGAAACTTGTAATAGAAGCAAAGAGCACAAAATATGTAAATTTACCCGCTAATTTATCAGCTAACCTTTGAATCGGTGGTTTCTTAGACTGGGTTGATTCAATAAGATTGACAAGTTTTGCTAAGGATGTGTCAGCTCCTACTTTGATTACTTTTAGCCTAAGGGTTGAGTTTAAGTTTAGAGAACCATTAAGTAAATTTTCACCTTTACTTGCTTGGACTGGTTTTGATTCGCCAGTTATATGTGAAACGTCTATCAGTGAGTTTCCATTTAATACAAGACAATCAGCAGGAACCCTATCACCAGCTAATAGCTGAATTTCATCACCAGGCATAAGAGTATTAACTCTGACATCTTTTATTTGACCATTAGAATCAATAATTGAGGCGGTTTCTGGTTGTAAATCTAATAATTCTCCTATTGAGCTTCCTGTCTGATACTTTGCCCTATCCTCTAGAAATCTACCCAAAATGATAAATCCAAGTAACATCACTGGTTCATTAAAAAAACAAGGAAATCCGGTTGATGGAAATAATAAAGATAAAAGACTTGTACTATATGCACTAGTAACTCCAAGAGCAACTAAAGTATCCATGTTAGGTTTGTTCCTGAAAAAAGAATTAAATCCTTTTATGATGATTGATCTGCCGGGAAATAATAATGCTGTACTTGCTAATCCAGCATGAAAATATATATTTCCTAAAACTGGTAAATTAATATAACCCCCTTCTGCAAGATGTCCTAAGACCGAAAATAATAAAAGTATGAATGCAAAATTAAGTTTTTTCCATTCTTTAAACCATAAATTTTTTTTAAGTAATGCGGCTTTGTTTATTTTTTCAGAGAAATCATTACTATAAATTTTTGAAGGAAATCCATTCCTATCTAGATTTTTAATTATATCTTCAATGTTGATTTGATTATTCTTAATGTCAAAATATGCACTTTCAGTAATAAGATTCACACTTACGTTTTCTGTACCATCGGAATTTTTTAAAATCTTTTCTACAGTCTCAACACAACCTCCACATTTCATTCCGCTAATGTTTAGTTGTATGCTTTTCATAGAATTGAATCTAGCTTTAGAATAAATTATGAAATGTTTATTATCTTAATAATAATAAATATTATATATTTTAAATATAGGTTGCACTCTTAAGTAACTATTTTTTATTTTTTTATTTTTTAATTCATCAAGTGCCTAGTAATCAAAACAGAGACAACTTTATTGATAAAGCTTTTACTGTTATTGCTGAATCAATAGTTAAAATAATGCCAATAGCAGATAAGGAAAAGAAGGCATACATATATTATCGAGATGGTTTAGCAGCCCAAAACAATGGCGATTATTCTGAAGCTCTTGAATATTATCAAGAAAGCCTATTACTTGAGGAAAGTCCTATCGATAGAGGAGAAACTCTTAAAAATATGGCAATAATTTATATGAGTAATGGTAAAGAGGATCTTGCTATAGAAACCTATCAAAAAGCGCTTTTAGAAAATCCTAAACAACCTTCATGTCTTAAAAATATTGGTTTAATTTATGAAAAAAGAGGAAGATATGCCGAACAAAATGGTGATATTGATCAAAGAGAAATATGGTTTGATAAAGCTGCTGAAGTATGGTCAAAAGCAGTCAGATTATATCCAGGGGGATATTTAGATATTGAAAATTGGCTTAAGAACTCAGGTAGAAGTTCTATTGATGTTTATTTGTAATCTATAAATTAATCTCAAGTGAGATATTAAATGCCTCATTTATATTTAATACCTGGATAATATTGATTTCTTTAGAGAATTGAACGCATATATTATCCTTGGTTTTAGGTATTAAAATATTCTTAAAACCTAATCTAATACTTTCTTCTAATTTTGATTTTATATCTTTTGCTTGTCTTAATTGTCCACTTAACCCTAATTCTCCAATAAAAGAAGAGTTACTTAAAGGGGCTTTATTGAGAAGGCTAGAAAGTATTGCAATTGCGATTCCTAAATCAGAGGATGGATCGTTGATCTCGAAGCCTCCTGCACTGGCAAGATAGCAATCATATTCTGATAATTTAAGCTTAATATGCTTCTCAATTACAGCTAAGATTTGATGTAATCTATTTAGACTTATTCCAGTTGTGGTTCTTCTTGGGTTATTGTAGAAGCTTTTATTGACAAGGGCTTGAATATCAACGGCAAAAGATCTTGTACCCTCATTTGTTATGGCTGTGGCAACACCTGCAATGTTTTCTTTATTTGTGAAATTTGAGCTAGGGTTCTTAACTTCTTTTAGACCATTTTGGTACATTTCAAATATTCCAAGTTCTAATGTTGCGCCAAATCTATTTTTAAAACTTCTAAGTAGCCTATGAGTTGATATATGATCTCCTTCAAAATTCAATACGACATCAACAAGATGTTCAAGTGTTTTTGGCCCTGCTAAGTTTCCATCTTTAGTTACATGACCAATAATTAAAAGTGTAATATTTGATTCCTTAGCTACTTGTTGTAACTCTGATGAACATGATCTTACTTGTGAGACAGAACCACATGTACTGTCCATATCTGCATTATGGATCGCTTGAATACTATCTATAATTGCAATAGAAGGATTATTATTTTTAATTTCATCAATTATTATAGATAGTTCATTTTCTGCAAAGATTTTTAAATCAGAATTTTTTTGATCTAATCTTTCCCATCTAATTTTTACTTGCTCTAAAGACTCTTCAGCGGTTATATAAAGTACTTCTTTAAAAAGAGAGATATTTGCTGCAGCTTGCAATACTAAGGTGCTTTTACCAATTCCAGGTTCTCCACCTAACAAGACTACTGATCCATTGACAAATCCTCCACCAAGAACTCTATCTAATTCATTAAATCCACTTTTTACCCTAGATAATTCTTGAATTTCTATTTCACTAAAAGTTTTGGATTTTTCAGTTTTTCTATTAATTTGTTTTTTAGTCTTTATTGAGTTTTTCTTTTCCTCAATTATCGTATTCCACTCATTGCAAATGCTACATCTTCCGAAATACTGAGAAGTTTCGGAACCACAATTTTGGCAAACATAACTTGAATATTTTTTGGACATTTATCTATTTTACAAAATAACTAATAACTTGTTTTGGATATTTACCCTTTACAAGTTAAATTAGATAAAGGATAAATTCTCTTGCTGATTAGCTAATAGCAACAAATGGCTGCATCAAGTCAAACAAAAGAAACAATTCTAGTCGCCGATGATGAGGCAAGTATTAGAAGAATCTTAGAGACAAGACTCTCTATGATTGGTTACAGAGTACTAACAGCTTCTGATGGTAAAGAGGCACTTAAGTTATTTAAGGACTATGAACCTGATTTAGTAGTTCTTGATGTAATGATGCCTAAATTAGATGGATATGGAGTATGTCAAGAGTTACGGAAGGATTCTGATGTTCCAATTGTAATGTTAACTGCTTTAGGAGATGTTGCAGATAGAATTACGGGTTTAGAATTAGGTGCCGATGATTATGTAGTTAAACCGTTTAGTCCAAAAGAATTAGAAGCTAGGATCAGATGTGTTTTGCGTCGTATTGATAAGGACCAGATCGCAGGAATGCCTAATTCAGGATTAATTCAGGTGACAGATATAAAAATTGATACTAATAGGAGGCAGGTATTTAAAAGTGATGAGAGAATAAGACTTACAGGCATGGAATTTAGTCTCTTAGAATTACTAGTCAGTCGATCAGGAGAGCCATTTAGTAGAGGAGAGATTCTTAAAGAAGTTTGGGGATATACTCCAGAAAGACATGTAGATACAA
>CETG01016085.1_pt1 | contig 12776 bp, 11 predicted proteins | sample 361471 | NCBI WGS metagenome assembly CETG01 (sample SAMEA2622696, study PRJEB7988) | marine metagenome | isolation source: saline water (ENVO:00002010), including | reverse complement strand
CAATTGGAGACTTTGTTCTGACTGGTGGAGAAATACCTGCAATAACTGTTATTAATGGAGTAGTAAGGCTATTACCTGGAACTTTAGGCAGTTCCGAATCATTAAAGGAAGAAAGTCATAATGATTTTCTTTTAGAACATCCTCAATACACAAGACCCTCAGACTTCAGAGGTTTGAAAGTCCCGAATATCCTTTTAAGTGGTAATCATAAATTGATTAAAGAATGGAGGCAGAATCAAAGAGAAATTAGGACGCAGTCTCGAAGACCAGATTTATACGAACTTTGGAGACTCGATCAATTGTCATTAACCTCATTGAATTCTGAAATAAGCTTAAGTTTTGCAAGAGGTTATGAAGATGATGATCATATTTGGACATAACAAAATTCTTTAGTGATATAGGACCTTTATATTGTTTGAAATTTGTTTGTTCATTTGAATTTATAATTAATTTTATTTATAGAATTTTATTGTATTTAAGGTCGCATATATGTTTATAAATTATAATAGTATTTTTATATTGATTTTTTATATAAATAAATTTTATTAAATTATTTATTTGAATTGCAAAAGGACAATCATGAGCTATTGAACACTATATTCTGGACTTCCAACTATTAGATCTATTATTAAGGTTATCCAAATTGTGTGAATAGATTCAACAATATTGTAAGCTTTGCTATCTACCCATAATGAATATTTACATTTTTTCCTTAATAAGTTATCAGGATCTGAGCCTGTCATGCTGTTAGTTTCAAGCCCATTACTAATTGCGTATTCCATACCCTTTATTAAATTCTTTGACTTTCCACTTACGCTTATAAATATTATTCTGTCATTTTTCTCAGCGTATAACTCTAAGGCTTTTTTTACCCAGTTTTCATATCCATAGTCATTTGAAAGTGCTGTAATAAGATTATGATCATTAAAAGCTATTGCTTGTAATTTTGCTTGCTTGGTGAAATCTGTAGCAGCGTGACTTGCTAAGGAGGCACTTGCGCCGTTACCTATGAAAATTAATCTGCCTGAGTTGCTATTGGTTTCTAAAAAACAATCTCTTAATTTTAATAGAGTTTCATCATCCCTTGATTCAAATAAAAGCTTTTTATATCTCGACCAATAGTCGTCTAAAAAGGTTTTATCAGTACTGATTCGTTTAGAGCTTTTTATTTTTTGTTTTGCTAATTCCAAATTGATCTCTTGATTCCCTTTCATTATATCAGTCTTAAAATTTTTTATGAAACATAATATATTTCTATATGAATATAAATCTCAAAATTCTATTTTAATAGAATAACTATTTGATTTTTGGGAATGCTTTAAAAAGTTATTAATTTTTATTTTTACTAGTATATATTATATTATATTATTTGATATTCTACCAATGAGCTTAAAAAAATATCTAACTATATCTGAGAAGTATAAAAAAACTTTTGTTTTTAACTCTATAAATCGGAAGCAATTTTCACCAGCTCTTTTTTTAGATAGAGATGGAGTGATTATAGAAGACAGGCACAACATTGTAGATCCTGATAAGGTTTGTCTTTGTAAAGGTTCTTATGATTTTATTAGAGAAGTTTATTCAAGGAAAATAAAAATAGTCGTTGTTACTAACCAATCCGGCATTAGTAAAGGGATATTTAATTGGAGTAAATATGAAGAAATTACAGAAAAGATGCTATCTTTGCTTGGTGAGCCAATACCCATAACAGCAATTTATGCAAATGGTTTTTCCAAAGATTCTCTAAATAAAGATTGGAGAAAACCTAGTCCCAAAATGATTAATGAAGCTGCAAAGACTTTGAATATTGATAAAAAATGTTCTGTTATGATAGGAGATAGACTTACTGACCTACAATCTGGAGTAAGAGCTGGGATTAGTTCAATCGTTCATTTAATGACAGGACATGGAGTTAATGAAAGAAAAAATATCATCGAATTACTAGACTCAAATATGAATCTAAAAGATGGTATTAATTCATCAAAAATTATGCTTTATGACAATTTAGAGAATATTCCAATCGGTGTAATTAATAATTTATTTAATAATAAAAAGTAATGAAAAATTCTGAAAAAATTATCATTATTGGCGGAGGGATGGTTGGAATGTCTGTTGCTTACCAGCTTATAGCTAGAGGTATTACAAATAAAATAACGATAATTGATAAAGAGTCTGAATTAGGTATGCATACATCTGGCAGAAATAGTGGTGTTTTACATGCAGGTATTTACTATAAACCAGAAACAATTAAAGCAAAAATATGTATAAATGGTTCATTAAGGCTTAAGGAATGGATTTCTGAAAATAATTTAAAAATCAATAATTGCGGGAAAGTTATTGTTCCTACAAGTATTGATTTAGATCAACAATTAGATTTACTTCTTCAAAGGGGATTAACTAATGGAGCGAAATGCGAAATAATAAATGATAAAGATTTATATAAATTGGTGCCTCAAGCTAATTGTCCTTCAGGAAGAGCATTATGGAGCCCGCAAACATCAGTAGTTAATCCTTATTCTATTGTCTCAACGTTAAAGAAAAAACTTTTATCTTTTGGTGTAATTATAAAAACAAGTGAACGAAATTGGTCAGTCAAACCTGAAATCAATAAAGTCATTTTATCAGATGGTACAAGTTTGCATTATGATTATTTTTTCAACTGTGCAGGATTATATGCAGATAAAATAGCTAATCAATTTAATATTGGAAATAACTATATTCTTATACCATTTAAAGGTAATTATTGGAAATTAAGAAAAGAATCAAATATTAAAATAAGCACTAATTTATATCCTGTACCAAATCTAGATTTGCCTTTCCTAGGAGTACATTTTACTCCTAGTGCAGATGAATCTTCTTTATATATAGGACCAACAGCTACATTGGCATTTGGACGTGAAAACTATTCTTTTTTTGAAGGGATACAACCATTGATGTCGTTTGAAAATATTTCTATACTTACGAATCAATATCTCTTGAATAAGGGGAGAATTAGGGAGTATTTTCATAGGCAATCCTTATTATCATTTAAACAATTTTTCCTTAAAGCCGCTCAAAATTTGGTACCATTGCTATCGGAAAAAGATATAGAATTTAGTAATAAAGTGGGTATTAGGCCACAACTATTTAATAAAAATGAAAATAAAATTGAAGATGATTTTTTATATCTTAATACCCAATCTAGTATGCATGTGCTAAATGCTATATCTCCAGCTTTTACTGCTAGTTTTGCTTTAGGAGATTTGATTATTGATAAATCTAATTTAGCTTAAGATTATGAAAAAAAAGATTAGAGCATTACTTTTAAGTGCAGGCTTTGGTACTCGCCTGAGACCAATTACTAATTCTATACCTAAATGTCTTGTTCCTGTAGGGGGTAAGCCTATATTGGCTTGGTGGTTAGAGTCCCTTGAGAGAATTGGATGTGAAGCTGTATTGATAAATACACATTATTTACATGGAAAAGTTTTAGATTTTATTTCTTCATGGGAAGGGAAAGGCATGCGAATAGAAACTACTTATGAAGAAAATCTTTTAGGAACAGCTGGTACTCTTCTTGCTAATAAAAATTTTTTTATAGGAAAGGATATCTTAATGATTCATGCAGATAACTTTACTTCTATGGATTTAAATTATCTTTTAAAAGCTAATATTAATAGGCCATTAAATTGTCTATTGACAATGTTAACGTTTGAATCAAATACCCCTCAAAATTGTGGCATTGTAGTTACTGATAAAGAAAATATAGTTCAAAACTTTTTTGAAAAGAAGTTAACCCCCCCCTCAAATATAGCTAATGCAGCTATTTACATTTTTGATGATGCACTTATTCAATTTATTAACGATTATTATCCGAATTCGATTGATTTTAGTAATGATGTAATTCCAAATTTAATGGGCCGTATATTTACACACCATACAAAAGAAATCTTTATAGATATTGGTACTCCTGAGAATTTGAAATTAGTCCAAAAGATTGTTAAAAATATATAGTTTTATTTCTAACTTTTCAAAGAAAATGTTTAATCATCCCTTTTTTGTTGATAATATGAACATGTATTAGTTTTGTTAAGAGTTGTCTTAAAATATCATGGCTTCTAAGCTTATTAAAATTAGTCAAGCATGTCTATATAAGAATTGTGTTCTTTGCTATGGACATTTTAATACTATTCATCCTGGACATATTCGTTATTTGAAGCATGCGAAATTACATGGTAAGAAGTTGGTCGTAGCACTTAAAGGAGATGGTCTTGAAAGCTCTAAGCCAAGGTTTCAGTTTAATCAAGCAGAACGTGCGGAAGCCCTCTCTTTGTTGGATATTGCCGATGCTGTATTACTTCTATCAGAGAATGAATTAGGCTCTGCAATTAAAGAAATTATCCCTAGCAGATTGGTTTTGGGAAAGCATTTGGAAACTTCGCCTGATGTTGAAGTTTCAGAGGCTATAAATATTCTCAATGGGTTAGGAGTCCCTATTCTTTTTCATGGAGGTGATACGCAATATGCGACAACAGAATTACTTACGAGTTCTGAGAACGACCTGCGAATAAAACGTCGATCTGAGTTTCAACAGGCTTGTAATCGTCAATCTCTTGATAGCCAAGTTCTTGTTAATTCAATGAATAAATGGAATACTACTAATTTAATTATTGTTGGGGATACAATCGTTGATCAATATGTTGCATGCGAAGCTCTTGGAATGAGCGCAGAAGCACCTGTAGTTGTAGTGAGAGAATTAAAAGATAAAAATTTTATAGGAGGAGCAGCTATTGTTTCTTCACATGTAAAAAGGTTGGGTGCTAAATGTAAGTTGATTTCTGTGGTTGGTAACGATAGCAATGGATTATTTGTGAGAAAGCAACTTGAGAAAGAGGGTATTTCTGATGGTTTGATTATTGATCCAAGCAGACCAACTACATTTAAGAAAAGATATATTGTCGAAAATCAAAAATTATTTAGGGTCACCCGCCTAGAACAAAGCGAACTTGGCAAGGAGATAGAAAATAAAGTAATTGATGAATTAGAAAAATCAGCCGCTGTTGCGAATGGAATTGTTATTTCTGATTTTGTTTATGGTGTCATAACCGAAAGGATTTTAAAAAAAATTCACCAATTGGCTGAAAAATTCAACTTGCTTTTATTTGGAGATCTTCAATGTAGTAGCCAAATTGGTTCCATAACTAAATTCAATGATTTTAGTTTGCTCTGCCCAAATGAAAGAGAGGCTAGGATTGCTCTTCATGATAAAGATCTTGGATTGGAATCATTAAGTCATGCAATTATCAAAAAAACTAGAGCAAAGTCTTTAATAATGAAGTTAGGTGTTGAAGGTTTTATCGCATATGATTGTAAAGGGGAGGATCAAATCTCAACCCAAGCATTCCCAGCGCTATCGGTAAACCCTGTAGATGTAGCAGGCGCAGGTGATTCACTTTTGGCAGTAATGGCAGTTGGTCTTTCCAGCTCTCAGCCAATGATGACTACTGCTGCGATTGCATGCTGCATGGCATCAATTGCAGTTGAGAAAATGGGGAATAAGCCAATTAGTAGTGATGAAATAAAGATCAATATTTTGGAAAATTTAGATGTATAGAAATTTTCATTTTTAATTAATTGAATTGCTTACTTGAGGAATTTATATTTTTGTGCATTAAAGTATAGACTGATTCATTTTTTATTTTGAAAATTCTTGTAACTGGTGGATGTGGTTATAAAGGCTCTGTCCTGATATCTAAATTGATTAAACATGGTCATGAAGTCGTTTGTTTTGATACTCAATGGTTTGGAAATTATTTAAATGATTCAGAGAATTTAACTAATATAAAAGGAGATATTAGAGATATTCAAAAACTTTCTTTGGATAATATTGAAGTAATTATACATTTAGCAAATATAGCCAACGATCCAGCCGTAGAGCTAAATCCTACAATTAGCTGGGAGATAAATGTATTAGCTGGGCAGCAGTTGATCGATAGTGCAGTAAGAGCAGGAGTAAAACATTTTATATATGCAAGTTCAGGAAGTGTGTATGGAATTAAAGACGAAGAAAATGTTACTGAAGATCTACCCTTAGTTCCTATATCTACTTATAATAAGACAAAGATGGTTGCTGAAAGAGTATTTCTTAGCTATTCAGAAAAAATTCTAGTTCATTGTATAAGGCCAGCAACTGTTTGCGGTCTTTCTTCTAGGATGAGACTTGACGTTGCTGTTAATTTACTTACTTTTCAAGCTCTTAAAAATAAAAAGATAACAGTACTAGGAGGTAATCAAACTAGACCTAATATTCATATTGATGACATGACAGATGTATACCTTCATCTGCTTTCTAGAGGTGAATTAATTCAATCAGGTTGCTTTAATGCAGGATTCGAAAATATATCTATATTAGATATAGCTAAAATGATCCAAAATAAAATTGGTTGTGATATTGTAATCCAAGAATCTAATGATCCTAGAAGCTATAGGCAGGATTCATCTAAATTAATTGCATCAGGTTTTAAACCCAAAAAAACAGTTTCTGATGCAATAGATGAGATTCAAATTGCATTTAATGAAGGAACTTTAATTGATAAATCAGAATGGCATACTGTAAAATGGATGAAAGCTAATAATATTAAATAAAATTTAATGAAAATTGTAATTTTGGGATCTGGTTCATTCGCTGGACAGATAATATTTTCAAGACTAATAAATGAGGGTTATGAGGTTATAGGCATTAATCGAAGTAGTCCTAAAAGTAAATATCATTGGGAATGGATTAGTCAAATTAAGCTTGACAATTATAATTGGCATGAAATTAATCTAGATAAAGAATATTCAAAACTTTTGCATCTCTTAGGAGATATAAATCCAACTCATATAGTAGATTTTATGGGACAGGGAATGGTGGCGCAAAGCTGGGATAATCCTATGCTCTGGTACAGCACTAACATTGCAAGAAAATCTTTTATTTTAGAGAAAATTAGAACCTTAAAAAATCTAGAAAAGTATGTTAGAGCAAGTACACCTGAAGTTTATGGAAGCAATAATAATAATTTGAGCGAAAGTAGAACATTTAGTCCTTCAACCCCCTATGCTGTTTCACACTGTGCAATTGATTATCATATTAGATGTTTAGGAAGAAATTATGATTTTCCATATTCTATTGGCAGATTTTCAAATTTCTATGGAGAAGGTCAACAGTTATATAGAGTTATACCTAAAGCAATATTGTCATGTTTAACAGGTAAGAAGTTTATCTTAGATGGAAATGGTAAAAGTGTAAGAAGTTTTATACATTCAGAAGATATTTATAGTGCGGTTAAGAAATTATTGTTTGAAAGTAAATCTTTAACTGAATATAATTTTAGCGGAAAAGAAGAAATCACCATCATTGAGTTAGTCAAATTAATTTGTAAATTCACAAATGTAAACTTTGAAGATATTGTTGAATTTGGAGAAGATCGAATGGGAAAAGATCTGATTTACAGACTAAATTGCAAGAAAGCAGAAAAAGATTTGAACTGGGTACCAAATATCTTATTAAAAGACGGATTATATGGAGTATCATCTTGGATCAAAAGAAATCTTAAATATTTTTCTGAGGAATCCTGGAATTACTTACATAAATGCTAGAATCTAGGAAAGGTTGAGTATAAATTTAAATGCAAAATTTTTATCCAAATCAATATAAAAAAGATCAAGAATATCAAATCAACCATAATTATTTGAGTAACCAATTTTCTGATAGTGAGATAATCTTTGAGAAAATTAAAGATGTGGTTAATACAAATGATTTTACCTTAGGTGAAGCTGTAGACGAAGTTGAGACACTTATTGCTTGTCAGGCAGGTACTAAGTATGCGATTGCTGTTGGAAGTGGTACTGATGCAATTATGCTTAGTTTGAAAGCCTTGAATATAGGCCCTGGGGATGAGGTTATTACAACTACATATACTTTTTATGCGACAATTGGTGCAATTGTTACGACTGGAGCTAAACCTATATTTTGTGATTGTGGTATTGACTTTAATATAGATTATAAACAGATTGAAAAAAGAATTACAAAAAAAACTAAGGCAATAATTCCAGTTCATTGGGCAGGTAGGCCATGTGAAATGAATTCAATAATTGATATCTCAAAAAAATACTCTATTCCTGTTGTTGAGGATTCTTGTCATGCACTGCAGGCTGAATTTGAGAATAAAAGATGTGGTGGATTTGGCGAATTAGGTTGCTTTAGCTTTCATCCATTGAAAAATCTAAATGTATGGGGAGATGGCGGAATAATAACAACTAATAATTTGGATTTAACAAATAAATTAAAACTAATAAGGAATCATGGACTTAAAGATAGAAATACATGCGTAGAATTTTCTTTTAATTCAAGGTTAGATACTATTCAGGCTGTAGTTGCAAAACATCTTATAGAAAATAAATTAGATAATATCACTAATAAAAGAAGAACTAATGCAGAGTTATATGATAGATATTTAAAAGATATAGAACATGTTAATCTAATTAATAGAGATAAAAAACTCAAAGAAGTTTTTCATCTCTATGTTTTTCAGGCATTTGATAGAGATAAGCTGGCAGAATATCTGCAACAAAATGGCGTCGATGCTAAGGTGCATTATCCAATTCCAATGCATATGCAACCAGCGGCAAAGTTATATAATTATTCTGAGGGAGATTTTCCTGTAGCAGAGAGGTTGAGCAGAAATTCTATTTCATTGCCTGTTCATGAGTTTATTACTGAAAAAGATATTATATATGTTTCTGAGATAATTAAAAAATTTTATAATTAATAATGAAAATACCATTTGTAGATTTAAAAAGAGAAGCAAATTTACTCTCTAATGAGTTACTAGATACTACTAAAGATGTTTTATTATCAGGACAATATATTAATGGAGATAAAGTTAAACTATTTGAAGGGGAATTTGCTAAATATTGCAATGTTGATCATGCAATCTCTGTAGGTAATGGGTCTGATGCTCTTACATTAATTATGAGGGCACTTGAAATAGGTCCAGGCGATGAAGTTATTTGTCCTGGTAATTCTTTTATAGCTACTGCCTGGTCAATAGTGGCTGTGGGTGCTAAACCGATTTTTTGTGATGTTGAGGAAGACTTCCTTGTTTCAGTAAGACATATACAAAAACTAATTACTTCATCAACTAAGGCATTAATTGCAGTTCATCTTACTGGTAAATTATGCAAGATGGATGAACTAAATGAATTTTGTTCTAAAAATAAAATTTATCTAATTGAAGATGCTGCACAATCAATAGGATCGACAAATCATAAATCAGAAAAATCTGGAAGTTTTGGAATTGCTGCTGCCTTTAGTTTGCATCCTTTGAAAAATCTTGCTGTTTATGGTGATGGAGGAGTTATTACTTCAAATAATAATTCTCTAGCAAAGAGAGTTGAACTTCTTAGAAACCATGGATTAATCAATAGGGATGAATGTAAAATTTGGGGTTATAATTCTAGGCTTGATGAAATCCAGGCAGCTTATGGATTAGTAAAATTTAAATATATAGAAAAGTGGACTGATAGATATATTTATATTGCTAAAAAATACTCTAAAAATTTAACTGAAAAAATAATTAAACCAAAAACAGATAAAGGATTTAGGGATGTATTTCATAATTATATAATCATAATTAATCCTGATTATAGAGATTTATTAATGAGAAAACTCAATGAATCTGGAGTACAGACAAAAATACATTATCCAATTCCATTACATTTGCAGCAATGTTCTATAGACTCTGGCTATTCAAGTATTCGTTTACCTATGGTGGAAAAGTTAGCTAAAAGTATGATAAGTCTTCCTATCTATCCTCTTTTGGAAGAAAAAGAAATTGATTATGTTATTTCAACGTTTAATAATATGGTAGATAACATGTTTTAATCTTTCTGTAGATTACTTTCTAAAATATAAGAAACTTTAAATTTTTATAGGATTTTATAAATATCTCTAAAGTTATTTATAAGTAAAATTCATTTTATTAGTCCGCTATATAAAAGTACGAAATGTGATTATTTGGTTAGAGTCAATAATAAGGAATTCCAGAAGGAGGTTGCAGCAGAACTAGCAAAAAAATAAAAGGATTTTCATTATTGGGAAGGAGATAAAAGAATTAATTGTTAGATATCGCTAATGGTTTTGAAATTAAGGATATTTCCAAAATATAAGTAAGTTGAAATAATTACCTCATATTCTTAATTTAATCTCATGAATATTCCTTTAATACCTTCTAGTGAATTTATCTTGAGACCTCATTATATATGTATTTCTATATGATTTTTCTTGATATGATCTACATCTTTTGCTTTAATATAAATTATTCCTCAATAATTTTATTTTAGGATGATATCCACTCCATTAATTGAAGTAGAGGAAGGTAGAGGATTTTTTTCACTCCCTGCTATAGAAAATGATATTATTTTAAAAATTAAATCTTTTATTGACGAAGATTTGAAGAACAGAGTTGCTTTGTATTCTAAGGATGCTGGTTTGACTTTAGGTGATAAATCATTTATCGAAAATTATCATCTTTTTGAGAATAGTTTCTGGTTTTCTTTTTTTAATAAAAAACATCGATCTTTAAGTAAAGATCACTCAATTTTCCTAAATAATTACTTTTGTCCCTATTTGACAAAAAACCTTAGTAGAAATATTGAAATTAGTGATGATCTTAATTTAGGTTACCCTTGCTTTTCTTTTAGAATAGTAAGACCCAACGTTCCATTGGATATAGGTCCTCTTCATGCGGATCAGTGGTTTATTGATATTGGTGCCACACCAAATAGAGTTCCAAAACAACCTAGTAAATTAATTAAGTTTTGGATTCCGCTTCAGTCTCATTCAACATTGTCAAACCTTATAGTAGTTCCTCGTTCTCATCATAATATTCAAGATTATAAATATAAGGCTGTAGAAACTAGTAATGGAATTAAACCTGTTATCAATTCAGAAGTACTAGAAAAAGATACTTATATGATTAATAATCAAATTGGTGAACCTGTTATATTTAATATGTCTTTAATACATGGTGGAGCAATAAATCTTTCAGAAAAATGTAGAGTAAGTCTCGAGTTTGAGTTTTTTGCATCAAATAAGCATATATGAATTTTAATCTAAAAGTCTTTTATACTTTCTAAGGAAACTTGGAGCTATAAAGTTGAAATTATCTTTTAATATTCCGTATTTATTAGATATCTTAGATCTTTTAATTTGATATTTATTAATAAGTTCATTATCATTATCAGTGAAATTATTATTTTTATATTTTAGATAATCTTTGAAAATTTCAAGAATTTCTTCTGGTGTATTCTCTAATGGAATTACATTTGAGTTGATGTAGTCTTTATTTCGATAGGCAAGATGTAATTTAAGATTACATATCTCCTCTAAGCTTAAATAAAGTCCATTTGATTTCCAAATATGTATTTTAGGGATCCATAATCCAAAATGATAAAGTTGCTCATCTCCTAATGGTATTTGGTTTATTTTTATCATTTTTCTTCTAGAAGCTATGGCTACTGACTCTGGCCCTCCTCCATTACTAATATATAAATTACACCCACAAATTATGTCAATGTCATTTTTTGGACTTTGTTCAGTGGAATTGGAATAATCAATTATTTTGTATCCTTCATTCTTTCCCCATTTTATTTCTGAATTTGTTTTAGATCCAACCCTTACTATGCTATTTATTTTATTATCAATTACATATTCTGATAGTAATTTTAAATTATCTATATTTGAATTCCTGTATTCATGATAGCTCCAATCTTTATGCGGAAACCTATTTTTTAAATATAAGCTATCCCTAGAATAAATACAAATATATCCCTCATTCTCTATCCCAATCGATTCCCTAAGTGAGTAGAAATTATCTGAGGTTTTGATTAATTGATTTGTAACTCTTTCACCTATATCTGTATCAGCAAAATAAAAATATTTATTACCTTTTAGCAAGCGGCGATGTGAACAAATATAAAATAATATTTTGTCTAATAAGTATTCTTGATTCAATAAAAGATACTTATATCCATTATCTTTAATTGATTCTATAATAATTTTTCTAAGATAATTATTTGAAACTAGTTTTTTTGGAGTTGAAAATATAAACCAAGTTTTTATTCCATTATTAAATCTATTTTTCGCTATATACATTTCAATATCAAAGTTTCCAGCTTGATGACCAATCCTTTCTTCTCGAAGGACAACTAATCTTAAATTATTTGATTTTAATATTAAATATGAGAGAAATAAAATTAATATATTTATTGATTTTATTAATATATTAACTATAGTCCTGATAGCTTTTTTATATTTTGGATTGACCATCTTTTTTAGGTCTACATATGCCCTAATTATAGTCTATGAGTATTGACTTTGTATCGCTAGATATAAACATGAATCAATGTCTCTGTCGTTGTTCTTTCACTAGCAAAGTATTTTGGATCAATATTTGTTGACTCTTTTTTAAAACTGTTAACCAAAAATACTTTTACTCGTTATTATTATCTTTTAAATGTAATCGATTTTTTATCTTTTTAAAAATTTGGGAGTTCTTGAAGGTAATAAACCCCCTTCTTTGATAAAGCACAAACTCCCTTGCTTTTTCTGGCAATATATATTTCATAGATCACTTAATTAATCAATTAAATCTAATTATCTAGTTCATCTAGAATTAATGTACTACATAAAGAGTGCTTACTTGTTGCTCAAACGGAACTAAAATGAATATTAACGGTTCATTCTAGCCACTATT
>CETG01141535.1_pt1 | contig 12809 bp, 12 predicted proteins | sample 361471 | NCBI WGS metagenome assembly CETG01 (sample SAMEA2622696, study PRJEB7988) | marine metagenome | isolation source: saline water (ENVO:00002010), including | reverse complement strand
TCGGCTACCGGGGCTGCTTCGGTGCTTCGTGTGCGGCGCTTTCGAACGGTGGTTCGTTGACCGGTTTCTGCGCTTGAATTTTCGGAGGGGTTGCCCTCTTCGGCTCCCTCAGACGCAGAACCGCGGCTCCCCCGTCGTAACGCGTCTGCTCTGTCGAAGATGCTGCCCTTGGCCATGATTCTAAGTCCGTATTGTTCCTGCGTGCTCATTTGCCGGGAGCAGAACAACCCCCGTCGCAAAAGGCGCACAATTATATAAGCGCCTGTCCTCTTTTCAACTCCTGCCGAAGTCTTCGAGTTACAGGTCCCTGACGTGCGGCCAGGACGCTGCGAGGCCCCGCTTTGCCAAGGGCACCACCCAGTTCTGAAGAGCTCAATAATGCTGGCAGCAAGTCCAGGGACCGGCGCTCAGCGCGCTCTTTCCATTGACCGGATACGGTGGAGCCGACGTCTGCCGATTCCACCAGGTAGTCGGCCCAATTCCTGATCACAAGTCTCTCGATTACGTTGGCCCCTGACTTGAGTTCGCCGGCTCTGGACGCAAGTCCGATCAGCTCACGCTGACGCTTCTGCGTGTGGGCGATGACCTGAGGGATTGGCCAGCGCTTTGCCGGCGGCTGCAACTCTTGCTTGAATGCTCGTGCCAGGGCTCCCCGGGCGAAGAGGGACGCAAGGCAATCCTTCTGGTAGCAAGCCCAGGCCGACCGACCTGGGAGTCGTCCACGCCAATCGATGGCCGGTTGCCCTTCAGGATCGAGAACAATGCGCAGCCCATCGTCCCGTTTCAGGGCCGACCGACAGGCTACGCAGCTGCGGCTTGCCTCGCTCACGAGCTTACTGCCCCTCCGTTGATTCAGCGCTCTCCGCAGCCTCAGTAGTTGCAGAAGCCTCAAGTTCCGCTGCCTCGAGAGCCTCTGCTTCCAGTGCGGCGGCCTCTAATGCGGCGGCCTCGGCAGCTGCTTCTTCAGCGAGCGAAGGAAGCCCTTCTGCCGCGCGCCGCGCGTCCTCTGCGGCACGGGCAGCGGCGGCCTCTTCTTCTTCGAGGGTGGGTTCACCGGCAGCAAGCCGCCGTGCGTTCTCTTCCCGACGTTCCAGCTTAATCCGCAGCTCTTCGGTGAGGATCTCATCCGCCTCGTCGATGATCGCTTGTGCGCGGTCTTCTTCAATGGCGAGGGTCTCGGCCAGATCGCTGGGCTCTGAGTCGGCGATGTCCTCTAGGCGACGGAAGCCGTAGCGGATCAGGATCTCGCGATTGTCTTCGGACAGGTTCTGTACTCGAGCCAGATCAGACCGAGCTTTGTCGTTCATCTCAATGACTTGAGTTTCTGAGTGGAGGTCAATCCTCCAGCCCGTGAGTTGTGCTGCGAGGCGTACATTCTGGCCACGACGGCCGATGCCAAGGCTGAGCATGTCGTCAGGGACGATGAGCTCCATGGTTCGGCTCTCTTCATCAAGAATCACCTTGGTGACGACGGCTGGGCTGATGGCCGAGCAGACAAAGCGTGCCGGGTCGGTGCTGTAAGGGATGATGTCGATCTTTTCTCCCTTGAGTTCAGCGACTACAGCTTGAACTCGAGAGCCCTTCATGCCGACGCAGGCACCTACGGGGTCGACGTCTTGATCTCGGCTGGAGACTGCGATCTTAGCGCGCTGCCCCGGCTCGCGAACGGCTGCTTCGATGGTGACGATTCCCTCGTAGATCTCGGGGACCTCAAGCTCAAACAGCTTGACCAGCATGCCGGGATGGGTACGAGAAAGAACAACCTGAGGACCTCTGGCGTTGCGCGCAACTTCAAGAATGTAGGCTTGGACCCGGTCACCCTGTCGGTATCCCTCGCTGTGGACCTGCTCGCGGGAAGGGATGACCCCCTCGGTCTTGCCAAGGTCGACGATTAGTGCGCCCTTCTCGAAGCGCCGTACGATGCCAGTAATCAACTCGCCCACACGACCCTGGTAGGCGTCATAGATCTTCTCGCGTTCGGAATCACGGACCCGCTGGATGATCACCTGCTTGGCGGTCTGCGCAGCGATGCGCCCAAGGCCCTCGATCTCCATCTTCAGGCCCAACTCGTCGCCGATCATACAGCCTGGGTCGAGGTTACGGGCGGCATCGAGATCGATCTGGGAGTCCTCGTCTTCGATCTCTTCCACCACGGTCTTGAACTCGAAGAGATCGATCTCGTTGGTGTCAGGATTGAATTGCGCTTCGATGTCCTTGGTCAACCCATAGATGCGCCTGGCAGCGGCCACCATGGCCTGCTCGATTGTCTCTTGCAGGGAATCGGTGGAGATTCCCTTCTCTTTGCTGACTTGCTCGATGACTCCGTTGAGACCGTCCATCTTCGCCTCCTGTCAGCGCCTTCCGGCGCGACGCTTCTTGCGGGCGCTACCGCCCTTTTTTTGACCTTTGTTTTCAGGGGTGTAAACCAGATTCGCCCGCTCTATTGCAGGCAAGGGAAGCCGGTGTTCGATGCCCTCGTCCAGAAGTAGAGTGATCACATCACCTTCAATCTGAAGCAGAGTCCCCTTCCAGTTCTTTCTGTTCTCGATCGGCTCCCAGGTTCGCAGCGCAATGCGCTTGCCTACCTGTTGAGCGTAGTGTTCAGGCCTCTTGAGAGGCCTTTCAATGCCAGGGGACGAGACCTCCAGAACGTAGGACTGGGGTATCAGGTCCTCAGCGTCCAGCAGGTCGGTGACCGTTTCGTTTACAGCGACGCAGTCGTTGATTCCCACCGCTTCCCCGTCGAGGCGCTCAATGTAGAGCCTCAGGACGGGGCCCCGACCTCCATTGATCAGCTCGCATAGGAGGACCGAGAAACCACTCTCCTCAAGGATTGGACCCAGGAGCAGTTCTGCGCGATCAGCGATGCCTGTTGCGAAGCTTGCTTCCAAGGTGAACCCCTCGATCGACCCATAAAAAAAGAGAGGCCGGAGGGCCTCTCTAACCAGAGTCAGAGAATTGTTGGGCGCTAGATAGCACCGGCCTGGATTGGATGCAAGGAGGGATTTAAAGACCAACAGGTGATCATCAACAGGGCGTTGCGCCTTTCGTCGTGCCCAAAGCCCCACTCAAATTGCCAATGGCGCTCAGGAAGAGAGCCGATAGCAAAGGATCGCGGGAGTTTGAGCATCAACAGCGGCGCTCGCTCCAGTAGCTTGGCGCTTTCCTGTCCGCCAGGGAGTAACTCTGGCCATGTGGGGTAGTCGCTGATACGGGGTCCTTCCCGCCATGGCGGGTCGACGAAGACCGCGGCTTTGGGATGGGCCTCCATCAGCTCGGCCAGTTTGGTCTGCAAGCTGCCCAGGATGAAACAAATAGAGACACCCTGGTCCCTGGCATTGCGGCGCGCCATCTCGATGCGTCTGGGGTCTTGTTCGATGGCGTAAACCTGCTTGCCGCTGAGCGCAAAGGCGATGGCGTCACCGCCGCAGCCGCAGCAGGCGTCGATTACGGTGGGGCTCTCAAGCAAGTCGGCGTGGCGCATTGCCTGCTGTCTGTCGGTCAGGGAGCGCCTACCTTCCTGGTCGAGGTGGCGAAGCCAGGGTCGCTTTCGGTTTCTCAGTTGGGGGGTTGCTCGCGAACTGCGTGGCGGGGACGGTAGTCGCTCGTTGGGTGCCAGATCAACGCCAACAGAGAGCTTGCTGCCGCCGATACTAAGACCGTTGAAGCGGTGAATCAGGGCTGCGGCATCCCTGGCTGGGAGGGCTTGCAGTTGCTCGGAGCTATGCTCCAGAAGTCGCTCTTGGGCGCTTGTTGGGAACTGTTCAGGCCAGCCCTGAATCTTGAGGCTGACATCAGCGGTGACGATGCGGGGCAGCAGGTCGCCAAGGATCTGGTCCACCTGTGCTGCGCATGAGCGCAGCTCTTCATCGTCACTGGTCCGCTCTGCCAGCTCGCGGACCAGCCTACGGAGCTGCAGCTTCAGTTGATGCGCCTGTTCGGGTTTCAGGGTGACCTTGGAGTCCAGGGCCCGTTCTATCTCTGCACGTGACGATAGTAAGGGACGGCTTCCGGTCGATCGTCGTTGGGCGCGCAGGGCCCGGAGCAGGACAGTCCAGACCTTCTTGAGGGCAAAGTCGAAGGGAGGTGACTCTTTAAGGTGCTCGCGGAGGGGGCGCAGAGGCAAGGCAGATCGTCAGTTGGGATTGAGGCTGCCAACCAGCTCAGAGATCCTGGTGATACCTCGCGCCGCGCACCATTTGCGCATTTCAACGACGGTCTCAGCCGCGGCGTTGGGGTGCACGAAATTCGCAGTGCCGATCTGCACCGCGCTGGCTCCGCAGACCATGAACTCTAGGGCGTCTGTGGCATTCCAGATCCCACCAATGCCGACTACTGGGATCGAGCAGGCCTGATGAACCTGCCAGACCATCCGCAGAGCTACGGGCTTGATAGCAGGCCCAGATAGGCCTCCGGCGCCGATGCTCAGTAGTGGTTTGCGCTGCTCCAGATCGATGGCCATTCCGAGCAGGGTGTTGATGACTGAAAGGGCGGCTGCGCCGGCTTCTTCGCAGGCAACCCCCATTGCTGCGATGTTAGCGACATTGGGGGACAGCTTTACCCACACCGGCTTGTCGGCTCCTTCTACGGTGGCGGCGGTGACCTCTCCAGCAGCGCAGGGCTCGGTGCCAAATGCGATGCCGCCTTCCTTGATGTTGGGGCAGGAGATGTTCAGCTCCAGGGCGTCAATGGCTTCACAGCCCCTCAGTCCCCGGGCCACGTCGTGGTACTCCTCGACGCTCTTGCCGATGATGTTGACTACCACCCGGACTCCGCTCTTGCGCAGCTCCATGAGAAAGGGAACTTTGTCCTCCAGGAAGCTGTTGAGGCCAACGTTCTGCAGACCAATGGCGTTGAGCATGCCGGCCTTTGTCTCGGCGATTCGAGGTGGGGCGTTGCCTTCCCAGGGATAGGTCGCGATCCCTTTGGTCACGAAGCCGCCCAGTACGCTCAGGTCAAGCACCTCGGCCAGTTCTGGTCCGTAGCCAGCTGTCCCTGAAGCAAGCATCACCGGATTGGCCATGGTCAGTCCGGCAATATCGACTGCAAGGTCAACCGCTTCCGCGCTGACGGAAGCTTCAGGGCGGGTTTTGCTGCTCATCAGTGGAGACTTCCGCCTTCGAGGATGATCGAATTCGCGTCGAACACCGGGCCCTTGCGACACACCAGCATCCAGCGGTCGTAGGGGCTCATGTCGGCATAGAGTTGCTCGTTGCGGGCGTCGGCGTTCTCAATGACGCAGCCCATGCAGATGCCTACTCCACAGCCCATCATCGTTTCTACGGATACCTGGGCAGGGAGTTGTTGCGTGGCGGCCAGTCGGGCAACTGCCTGCAACATGACCAGGGGGCCGCAGGCGTACAGACGCAGTGCTCGGCCAGCGGCTATGCCGGCATTCCAGTCTTCGAAGGCGGCAACGACGTGACCATGGAAGCCCATGGAGCCGTCCATGGTGGCTCTGTGGATTCGTTCGGCAGCCGGACCGGTGCCCCAAGCCTCATCGAAGCCAACCCAGCAGCCTTGCTCGCTGGCGCTTGCTACCCCGAGGAATGCCTGCCAGTCCTGGTGGCCTTGAGCTTCGAGGGCATCAGCGAGAGCGACCATGGGGGGAATGCCCACGCCACCTCCCAAGAGGATCGCTGTCTCGCCCGGTTGGGGAAGGTTGAAATGGGTACCCAGCGGGCCCAGCGAACGTAACACAGTGCCAGGCCGTAACTCAGACATCAGCTGGGTTCCTTCGCCCACGACCCGGTAGAGAACATCATAGACGTCATCCCGAACTCTCTGTACCGAAAACGGGCGGCGTAGGATCGGGCTTAGTCCGGGCGCTGTGGCCAGCATAACGAAGCAGCCCGGACCGAGTGGCTCGCTCAACAGGTCCGGATCGCGCAATCGCAGCAGGAAGATGCCCTGCCCGAGATCGCGGTTTTCCAGTACAGTCGAGAGGGAATCGCGCATGACCAGCTTGCTCCAGAGTCGTGCGAGGACGAGGGACAGGCAGCTATTTACTCTGCACTCTTCACGCTGTCGAGGGCCCGGTGCATGAGCAGTGCGTCTTCGCCTTCCTCGCGGTAGTAGTTCTTGCGGCGCCCGCTCTCGATGAAGCCGCAGCTTTCATAGAGCCTTCTGGCTGCGTGATTTCCTTCTTTCACTTCCAGATGCACTGCGCTGCAGCCTAGTTCTGTGAGTCGAGCTAGGAGTTTCTCGACCAGAACTCGACCCAAGCCGATGCGTCTTTGCTCGGGAACTACGCCCATGGTGAGCAGGCTGCCTTCCCCGGCTACAGCGAGCAGATGCAGGTAGCCGCAGGTCATGCCCCCCACCTGCAGCAGCCAGAACTCAGCATGCCGAGCCTGTAGCTCAGCTTGGACGTAGCCAGCAGGCCAGCTTCTGCCGAAGCAGCGCTGCTCCAGAGATTCGAGCAGAGCGCTGTCGATGCGCTCTGCTCTTCGTAGCAGCATGGACTCTGTCAGTGCTTGTGACCGTGCTCTTCGATCTTCTCGGCAGCGCCCTCGATGATCGTTACTTTGCCGGTTGGGTCCAGGGCAGCATTGCCCTTGATGTACTCCTGCAGAAAGTCTCTAAAGCCTACCCCGGGGATGGCCTGTTCGAGCATGTTCTGCCAGTCCTCTGTGAGTGCAAAGCCGCCGCGATGGTCCTGGGCGAAGTTGATGTAGTAGCGCATTGCCTTGATCACATTCTCCCGGCCGAAGTTCTTGCGCAGCATATCCATCAACAGGGGCCCACGAGCGTAGATTGAGCTCTGGGTTTTGGCCTGGCCAGCTCGGTAGCCGACCCACAGCGGAGCAGTGCGGTCCTGCTTGTGACCGTTGCGGCGAATCTTCCATTCTTCCATGCGGTTCTCGTAGCCGGAGGTGTCGTTAGGGTCGCCGTTCTTCTGCTGGTCGCGGAACTCCACGTAGAGGGCTGCTGAGAACTCAGCGAAGGTCTCAGAGACCCACTGATCGCGAGTGGAAAAGCCGGTCATAGCTCCCCACCACTCGTGGGCCAGCTCGTGAGGGATGAAGTAGTCACGAAGTTGTGGATCGGACACCCCGTAGATGTTCACCAGGTCGGTCTTTGAGATGTAGACCTCGCCGGTCATCTGCACCAGACCGGAGGGTGCCTGGGCATAGCCCATCCCGACCGGCATTTGGGCCAGATCTAGCTCCTGGTAGGGGTAGGGTCGACCAAACAGGTGGGCGTAGTACTTGAGGATCCCGTCTGCTTCAGCGATGAAGGACTCGGCGTCTTTGCCCTGGCCCGGGTGGGTGTAGATGCGGATTTTGGTCTCGCCTGCGGCGACATCCGCGTCGTTTTCGGTGATAGCGAAGCGTCCGAACAGAATGACGGGGAAGATCACTGGCACCTGTTCTTTGATCACATGGACGTTGTATTTGCCTTCTTCAGTCATGGACAACAGAGTTCCGGAGGTCGCGGCTACGAAGGGCTTGGGCAGTTTCAACTTCCAGTCAAAGGTGAAGTAGTCCGACATGTTCTCAGAGCCGGGGAACCAGCCCTGAACCGGCAGCCGATAGTTGACCAGCTTGACCACGTTGCCCAGGCTCTGCTGGTCGGTAAGACTGGTTGATGGTGGTGGTTGTTTGATGCCGTTGACCACCGCACCCTCAGTGACAATATCCAGTTGGAATCGGTCGCCTTTTTGAGGCTCGCCCGGTAGACGCACCATCAGCACGTTGCCGCTGTGCAGGTAGTCGAGTCGGTCGCCATTACCGTCGGTTAGAGACTTGACCTTGTAGCTCTGTCCGTTCTCGCTGAATTTGTTGATGAGCGAGAAGCGCACCATTCGTACGTTGTCCTCGCGCACGGTGAAGTCAGTCGTTCCCTTCATCCGGACACCGTAAAGACCCAGGTCCTGATCTCGGTAGACCGTCAGATCCAGGTTGTAGTGCTCGATGTCGATGTCACCGTTGAGGCGGTCCAAGGCGATCTCGGTGGGCTTCAGCTTGGCGTCGGTCTCGGGCAGCACCCACTGGCCCAGATCAAAGAAGTCCAGGGAGTCTCGATTAAGCGCGTAGGGACGCACGATGTTTAGGGTTACTGGCTCGGGGTCAACGGGGTCGATTCCGTAGCTTAGGAAGGCTGCACCCTTGATGGACTTGGTCGCCATGTCGATGAGTAAGCCGTTACGCTCGGTGCCGGCGAAAGCGTCCTGAGTCTGGATACGGCTGAAGGGAGAGAAGAATACTTTCTTACGCGACTTCCACAGCTTCTTGGCGGTCTTGATGCTCTTCTTGTCGATCTCCACGCTAGCGTCGGCGCCACTGAAGGTCTCTCGCCAGGAGCCGTTGAAATAGAGAATCGCGCCTTTGCTGATGATCGCGTCCAGGGAGCTGACATCGCTCTTCTTGCGGGTTGGGTGGACGTTACGAAGACCTTCGTTGAGCATCCAGCGTTCGGTCGAGTTGGGGCTTTCCCAGTGGAATGTCCCTGCTCCGATGTAAACAGCTGCGATCTGCTTTCGCTCTGGGATCTCTAAGCCTTCCAGCTCCGCCTCTTTGAGCTGTTTTGGCTTGATGGGGACAATCCAGCCGCCATCCAGCTTTGCCTTGGCGTAAGGGAGGTCCAATTCCATGGCATCGAGCTTGCGGGCTGCTTCGAAGTCAAGGGTGCCTTTTCTGCTGGCCTTGTAATAGAGCTGTAGGGGATTGCGCTTTTCCCGGCGCGCCCGTTCCATCAGCTCGTCGTCATCCTCGTCCTCGGCGTCACGGCGCTCAGACTGTGCATAGCCGGGGTTGGTAAGGATGAATGGGCTGCTGCCAATAAGCAGTATGAGCATCGAAAGTAGGTTGCGGTTCATCTCAAATCTCTCGGTTCAGCGAGTCCAGCTGGGGTCGACCAGTTGAATGGACATGGGGGTAGGTTCGACATCTGGGTCGCAGCGATAGGGACGTAGGTCCGTGATGCCGGCTTCGGCCAGAATGTCTTCATCCAGCCAGGCCTTAAAGCTGTGATCGCTGGGATCGCGCAGTAGGAGTTCGCGGGTTGCGTCAGCGAGGATCTCAGGGGTACGCCACTCTCCCAACTTGCCCATGCTGAGGTTTTCAGTGGCCGCGGTGCGGATTCCAGTGATGGGCCACAGCGCGTAAGAAGCGATACCGTCATCGGCGTTTTCTTCGGCGATGGCCCGGGCCAGCATGGTCATTCCAAGCTTGCTGACCATGTAGGGCGCTTTACCCATCACCGTCTCGGGGTGTTCTGGCGGCGACATCATGAGAATGTGCCCAAAGCCCTGCTTCTTCATGATCGGTAGGACCGCTCTGCTGCAAAGAAAGGCCCCGCGAACGTTGACGTCCATCACCAGGTCGAACTTCTTAGCGGTCCAGTGCTCCACTGGAGACCAGAAGATCGCTCCAGCGTTATTGATGAGATAGTCGACCCTGCCGAAGACCTCCATGGCTTGATCGACCATCGCATCGACCTGCTCGGGAAAGCGCACATCCATTTGGACCGGGATGGCTCGAGCGCCTGCTGCCTCTACACTGGCCACCGTGTCATGCAGGGTGCCGGGTAACTTAGGGTGCGGCTCGATGGTCTTGGCCGCGGCGACGATGTTGCAGCCCTCGCGTGCCAGGGCCAGCGCGCAGGCGGCTCCCACGCCTCTGGAGGCGCCGGTAATGATCGCTACCCTGTCCTTCATTCTCATGGTCAAGTAGTCCTTCTTTGGCTTCCTCAGCAGCGAGGAAGATGCCAACTATAATGCGCTGTACAGAATCCGCACCCGGGACTTCTTTTAAGTCCTACTGATCTGGAGATCATCAGCATGGGAATTCGATCGCGCTTGAAGAGAAGACTCTTGACCCTCGCCGGTCGCGATCAAGAACGGCCTGCAGAACGTGCTGATCGTCGTGCTACTGCTTCAGCTTCAGGCGCTTCGGCTCTTCCCATTACTGCAGTGCCGACCGGGCCGCCTGCCCCTGTGCTTGGGACCGAAGAGGTGCGGGCGTCGATCGAAGAAGATGTTCGCAATAACCCCGTCTTGCTCTATATGAAGGGCAGCGCCTTGATGCCAAAGTGTGGTTTCTCCGCTGCGGTAGTGGAGATCCTGCGTCAACACGATGTTTCTTTTGAGACTCGGGATGTGACAACTAACGCAACCCTTCGCCAGGAGATCAAGGAGTTCAGTGATTGGCCAACCTTGCCCCAGCTCTATATCGGTGGTGAGTTTGTGGGCGGTTGTGACATCGTGCGCGAGATGAACGAGAACGGTGAACTGAGCGCTGCCCTTAAGCAGGCTTTGAATTGAACGTTGCTCAGGCGACGCGCGTTGCCTTGGGATCGGGCCGGTAGGTCTCGGGCAAAAGCTCCGCCACTGCCTGATGGGCACGAGCTGCGACCTCAACTCTGCTCAAGCCTTCATCGATAAGCGCCTTGCTGTTGAGCAGTGGCCCGAAACAGCCGTGCACGGTTCCCGGCCGGATGAAGTCGTCTTCGATTCGGTCCACTTCTTCAGAGCCCCACTGTCCTAGCGGCAGTAAGAGTACCCCTTCAATGGTGAGCCATCGAGCTACTGCTCGCAGGAAGGGTCCCATGTGGCCGCTGCGAGATCGAGTCCCCTCCGGGTACAGCAGGATGATGCGACCTCGGTCCATCTCTTTGCTGGCATCTTCCAGGCAGTGTCTGGCGATGTGAGCTACTTCTCGAGGTGAGAGGTCGGCGACATTGCTGGTCAGCTGGGTCGATTGGGCAACTCGGATCGACGGCGAAGAGGCGACGCCCATCCGTCGAATCGGATCGATATAGACCTTTGGTCCAGCGACCGGGCACAAGCGCTGCATGATGCCGTTGCGACCGGCTCTCTGTATCAGGCCGCGGGTGCAGATGGTGTCCGCATAGCTGAGGTGGTTGCAGATGAGCATGACCCTCTCGCCGCGGTCTGACGCAGCGATTGCCTGGTCCAGATGCTGCAGTCCGCTCAGGCTGCAGTCTGCCTTCAATAGGGGGGCGACGAAGGCGAGTAACAGATCGCTGGCCAGCTTGTTACCGGGCTGCGAGCCGAATTCCCGACCGAGCATCTCGAACATTTTCAGAAGCTCCGACCATTCCTCGATACTGGCGGCTCCAGTGCACTGGTTTACGCTCGCCTCGACTGCCTCACGGCGGTTACAGAGTGGCCCGACGTAGTCCCCTAGGAAGGAAGCGAGCCTTTTGCGTGACTCTTCGGGGGGCAGCGCAAGAAAGGCTTCGAGCTTCTCGGACATGGCCAGAGTCTGAATCCCACGACCCTTCCTGTCTAGTGAACGATTCATTGCTGCTTGCAGCGAGCCTGTTGGGATGGTCGACTCATGTGCTGCGAAGAACTATCCTCCGACGATGGTTATCAGTTCGCGAGTGCTGCAGTTGTTGATTGCCTTGTGCTGTCTCGTGTTTGCACTTCCTGCGTTTGGTCAGCGTGAGCCGAGTCCTGTGCGGCCGCCGCAGCCGGGGGAAGGTGGCGATGCCACGCTCCCCGCGGGCTACAAGGGGGTGGTCTGGGGAGCTAGCGCTGAAGCCATTATGGCGATTCTTGGCGGCATGGAAGTGCAGGCAACTCCCGATCCTCACCTGCGTAAGCTCATCGAGCTGCCACCGCCCGGCTCTGAGGGTGATGGCATGGTTCGTCACTGGACTTTGTGGGATGACAAGCTGGTCGAGGTCACGATGTTCTTTCCCGGTCCCTTTACTTTGCGCGAAGGAAGGGAGCTTCGTGAAGCTTTTGAAAACAAGTACGGTCCCGCCAGGCTGGAGAAGATCAGCAAGGGTGTGGAGCGGGGTAGTAGTGCCTGGGATGTGAAGGTGGAGAAGCAGATCGTTGAGAAGCGTTGGCTCTGGCAGGACCCGTTCACTATTCAGATGCTCAAGAATGATGTCCTGACTGGGCAGTGGATCAACATTCGCCAGAGTCGGATGTTCGAAGCGAGTCGCAACGCTCAGGCTGAGCAGGAGCGCAAGGAGGCGCAGTCCAAGAAGGTCAAGTCCATTATCTTGGACTGAGCTGGGGAACTGATGACGGAACCCCGCGTTCACGTCGCGATCCCGGTGCGGGGGGTTGCGCCCTGGCTTGATCAGGCCCTTGAGTCTCTGGTTGCTCAGAGCTATCGAGCCTGGCAGGCCTGTGTCGTTGTTGATGCGGATCGGAATGAGCACGAACCGTGCTTTGAGATTGCCGAGCGTTGGGCGCTGGCAGACGAGCGGATTGAGTGCATACGAGTGGGTCGGTTGGGGCTACCGTCAGCATTGAACCTGGCGCTCTCCCGGGCTGGCGACTGCGAGTATCTGGCCCGCTTTGACGGCGACGATATCTGTGAGCCCGAGCGCTTCGCCTGCCAGATTGATTTTCTTGATCGTTGCTCAGCTGTCGATGTACTGGACTCGCGGGCCTTGAGCTTTCGGAGTCCTGGAGACGGTGAGCTTCCTGAGGGGATGAAGCGCTATCAGCACTGGCACGACTCCATTGAGACCCATGCTGACTTTGAGCGTGAATTTCTGGTGGAAAACCCAGTCTGTCATCCAACCGTAATGATGCGTGCCGAGACTCTGGGTCGCCTTGGTCGGGCGCAGGGACCCTATCGCGACCTCGATGTGCCTGAAGATTATGATCTGTGGCTCCGCCTGCTCCAGATCGGGGCGCGCTTTCACAAGCTAGATCGTGCTCTGGTGCGCTGGCGTGATCATTCGGGTCGCTCGACCCGGACTTCTGTCATCTATGAAAAGGCGGCCTTCTTTCGTGCCAAGTGGGCTTATTTTCAAGCTCAGATCTTGCCAGGTCTTGAGTCCCTTGCGGTGTGTGGCGCTGGACGCGAGGGGCG
>CETG01044197.1_pt1 | contig 12821 bp, 5 predicted proteins | sample 361471 | NCBI WGS metagenome assembly CETG01 (sample SAMEA2622696, study PRJEB7988) | marine metagenome | isolation source: saline water (ENVO:00002010), including | reverse complement strand
CTTATCCAAAGGCCGACAGCTATTCGTGAACCGTGCCTGCCAGGGGTGCCACTCCGACTCTGGCGCTCTTGGCCCAAGCTTAAGCGGTGCAGCCAAGCGATTTTCCCCGGAAGATTTATTTCGAGCGATTTTATTCCCGAACCGCGACATCTCACCGCTGTACCAGTTCAACGAATACCGGCTACGCAACGGCGACGTACACGTGGGACGCACGGCTTTTTATGCCGCGGACGGAGTCGTGCTGCGAACCGGAGCGGGAATTGTACGGCTTAATCAGGCAGAGATTGTTTCACAGCAAACGAGCAGACGCTCAATCATGCCTGAAGGCCTGCTTGAAGGGTTGAATGAAAGCGATCTGGCTGATCTGTACCAGCACCTGAAATCACTCTGACCGAAACACCAAGCGTGCAATTGCCGGTAGCAATACGATTGCAAAAACCATGTTCATCAGGAACATGAACATTAGCAGAATACCCATATCAGCTTGAAACTGAAGCGCTGAAAAGGCCCAAGTGCCCACGCCAACTGAAAGCGTCAAACCAGTAAAAACGATCGCACTCCCTGCCTGTGTCATCGCAGCATCCATCGCTTCGGTGAATGCCAACCCTTTTCGTCGCTGAGCGAGGAAACAACTGAATAGATAAATCCCGTAGTCAACCCCCTCGCCCACACCGAGAGCCACCACCGGCAAGGTCGAGGTCTTCAGTCCGATGTCCATCCACAGCATCAATGTATGCGCCAGCACCGATACCAGCGCAAGAGGCAACACAATGCAGATCACAATCTTGACCGATCGAAAGCTAACAAAGCAAAGCAGGATCACCGCCGCGAACACGTAGATCAAAATAGGGAACTGTGCCTCGCGCACTACCTCGTTAGAGGCTGCCATGATACCGGCGTTGCCACCGGCCAAACGAAAGCGAACCTTCTCCTGGCCATGCTCGCCATCGAATGCCTTCACCGCAGCAACCACGTTCCGAAGGGTTTCCGCCTTGTGATCCTCGAGAAACACCATCACAGGTAGCACACTGCCATCGAGATTCGTCAGGCCGGTTGATGTTTCTACCCGACCAACCGCCTGTGCAAGCATTGCGCGGTTGAATGGTAGCACCTGCCACTTAAGGTTGCCCTCGCTGTAACCCGAGTTGATTTTCCGCGCCATGCCTGCCAGCCCTAACACACTCTTCACGCCCTCGACATTTTTCATATGCCACTCAAAGCGGTCGAGCAGTTCCATTACTTCATAGTCCACCGATCCGTCCTTAACCGTCTCCGTAAAAGCGATCAATACGTCAACCCCAAGATTAAAATTTTCCGTAATAATAGCCGTGTCCTTGTTGTAACGGGATCCGGGACGCAACTCTGGCACACCCTGATGCAGGTCGCCCACCTCGACCCGGGCTGCCTGGTAAAACCCAAGGACGAAGAGTCCCGCACACACAATCACAAGGCCCTTGGCGAGGCCCGGCCGAGCGACCAACGCCACCTTGTGCCAGAACGCCACCGTCTTCTCCTTGCGTCGGGCCACGCGCTCGCGGTAGCCGGACCTTGGTTTGAGGTAGGACAACATCAAAGGCAACAGAATGAGATTAGTCACGATGATGGCCGCAACTCCAATGCTGGCTGCGATGGCCAATTCGCGGATAGTCGGCACCGGGATGAGCAGGATGGTGATAAAACCGATGGTGTCCGTCAGTAACGCAACCCCACCGGGTGCAAGCAGTTCACGAAATGCAGAACGTGCAGCTTCAACGGTATCTACGCCTTGAAACAATTGGTTACGAAAGACGCGCACCATCTGTACGCCATGGCTCACGCCGATGGCAAACACGAGAAAAGGCACAAGTATCGACATCGGATCAATTCCATAGCCCAACAAGTGCAATGCACCAAGCTGCCATGCCACCGCCGCCAGTGAACAACTCATCGGTAGAACTGAAAACAGAAACGACTGCGAATAGAGCCAGACCAGGAGCGCCGTGATGACAATCGTGATGCAAAAGAAAGTGATCACGTTCATCGCCCCATCGCGGATGTCGCCCATCACCTTGGAAAACCCGATGATGTGCACCCCGGTTTTCTCATCCTCGTATTTGCCACGTAACGCCTCGAGTTGGCTTGCCACTGCGAATGTATCCAGCGGCTTCTTCGTGTCAGGATCAATTTCGAACAAGTTGGCCATCACCATCGCCCCATTGAACGAGTCGGTCACGAGCCTACCCATGTAGTTGGACTTGAGAGCGTTCTCACGTACCCTAGCCAGGCCCTCCGGTGTTGTCTGGAAATCTGCCGGCACCACGTTGCCTCCGGTGAACCCATCTTCCACCACCTCGGTGAATCGAACGTTAGGCGTGAACAGCGACATCACACTCGCCTGTTCTACCCCCTGCATGGCATAGATATCATCTGTCAAAGCCTCGAGTTTATTGAAATAGTCAGCCGTGAAAATGTCGCCCTCCTTAACAAGCAACGACAAGATCACCCGATTGGCTCCACCGAACTCTTTCTGATACTTGCGAAAAGTCTCGATGTACTCGTGTCCCCTCGGCAATTGTTTTTCAAATCGCGCATCGACCTTCGTTTGGGTGGCAAATCCAAACAGCACTGCGGTCATCACCAAAAATAAAACAAGAAAGCCAAATCGGTGGCGAAACAGCCACTCCTCCATCTGCGTTAAAAAAGTGGGCTTCGTCATTTTTGTACGCTCCTCGTCAAGACGCCCGGGTCAAGACGAATCATCCCACGGTCAGTGCTCACCAGCAGGCCGTCGTCGCCCGCCTGCCAAAGACTGGTCGGCACCGCCGACTGATCCGACAACAGAAAGATCGAAAACGACCGCCCCTTGTTTTCACTCAACAACAACTCACCAGCGCCTGCAGTCAGGATCATGCGACCGTCCTTCAACTGTGTCCCACCGTGCAACAAAGCGTTTGTTGGGGTCTTGATACTCTCCCATATAGTCCCATCCTCACTCCTGAAAACGTTCCCACGCAACCCGAACACTAACGCACCACGCCTGGCCAAAGGCAAAGCACCGAAGAATGTGCCATCGTACAAAGCATCCAACGGCTCCCACGCCTGACCAAAATCTACGCTTCGCCACACGGTGCCAAACTCACCTATCAACCAGAGTACCTCGTCAGGAGCCTTAGTAACCTGATAAAAATGAGGCGGGTCCTCATCCTGAACCGCTTCCGTCCACTTTTCGCCACCGTCATTTGTTGAGAAAAGTTTTCCGTATGATCCGACAATAAAGCCCTTTTTCGGATCGATGAATAGGATATCCATAAACGCCGTCTCGGGATCATTTAGAACCTGAACTTTAGCCCAATTCGCCCCGCCATCCCTAGAACGCAACACGATCGACTGATGGCCCACAGCCCAAACTGTTCTCGAGTCTACCCAGCACACTGCGTTGAGCGTGCGTCGAGTGGGTACAGACTGCTGCGCCCAAGTCTTGCCGTTGTCGTCGGAAAGTAGAATGTGGCCACGCTCACCGACTGCAGTGACATGTGCCGACTGACCGTGAACGTCGAGTAACACAGCCCGCTTGGCCAATCGGGCCATGACCGCCGGGGCATCACTTGACTGCGCCGCCAGCTTAGACAATACAAAGCACAATATCACCGTGGCAGCAAAGCTGGGAATAAGGGACTTAACACTTGAATTGCCGGCAAAAAAATAACGGGCCGGAGCAAACCCCGGCCCGTTATTGAATTGGTTGGGCTTAAAAATCACCAAGCAAATGCAATTGAATTACCGGCGACCCCTCCGTCGCAATGAAGCTGGAGTATAATCACTCGCCTTGGTTTGATACTCAAAATCGTACATGTCATTTTCATTGTCGAGACCATGTGCAAGATAACGCCCTGACAAAATATCCGTGTGGACATCGAGCGTGGTAAAGAAAGACAGCAAGTCATAATAATTGATTGAGTGTGCCTCGGAAACACGCCACATACGATCCTGATTATCATACTGATCCACGCTGAGAACACTCCAACTATCCTCATCAATATAAAAACGGCGCTTCTTGTAAATATGGCGTTTACCGGACTTTAGCGAAGCGTCCACAACCCAAACACGATGTAGTTCATATCGCGTGAGATCCTGATTGATATGGAGAGGCTTGATAATATCAGAAACCTTTAACTTGTCACTGTGAAGCTTGTAAGAATTGTAAGGCACATACATCTCCTTTTTGCCCAAAAGTTTCCAATCGTACCTGTCAGGTGAACCATTGAACATGTCCAGTTGATCCGTAGTGCGCATCCCATCTGACGCCGTACCAGGATTATCGTATGCCACATTGGGCGCGCGGCGAACACGTCTCTGCCCGGTATTGTAACTCCACGCCTTACGAGGCTGAACAACCTGGTCAAGAGTCTCGTGAACCATGAGAATGGTACCCGCAAGCCGAGCCGGAGAGGTAATTTTCTGCTCAAAATAACATAGAATGTTATTGCCCTTATCCACCGCTTTACCGCTAGCTTGATAAGGCCACAGCCAGTTTTCCTCTAACTGAACCAACGTATATTTCCCGGACCGTGTCGGGGCGGCCTGACCTACTTTTCGAATTCCGGTAACGCCTCGATAACGAAGCAGGTGATTCCAAATCACCTCCAGACCGTTCTTGGGTATAGGAAAAGGAATACAGCCTGCATATATATTCACACCATTTCCTTCGTTGACCAGCTTGATTCTAGTGGCAAACTCTCTTACTTTATCTGAACGATGTTTCGGGACAGAAGCACTACGTCGGGTAGGATAAACTGGCATCTTATAGGTGTCCGGATACTGGCGTAATAATGCTTGGTGACCGTCAGTTAGCTTGTCGGCATATTGGTTAATGTTGCCAGCATTTATTGTGAACAGAACATCATCATCCGCAAAAGGGTCAGGGTGATGATCACCCGATTTGTATCCCAGCACCGGCTTGGTAATCCCTCCTTCGTACTTAGGAATGGTGCCATCAGCGTTACCGGCCATTTCACCACCTAGAGGTGTCAGATCTTTACCTAATCTGGCCACTTCCTCCTCGGTAATTTCCGCTTCAGCGATCATCAATGCTCCAAGGAACACGACCGCGGTCATCGATACAAACAATGTGTTTCGTTTCATTTTCAAAGACATTTTGATTTCAGAAGGAGTACTGGATCATTGCCGACAGGAAATCGCGGTCATTCATAAGATTGTATGTCTCATTCCCAAAAAACTCGGTATACTTCAAGGCTGCCTGCCATGAGTTCTGATAGGTGGCAGTGACACCAATTGTGACACTCTTACGATCCTGCATAAAGTTACCTATTGGTAGCGGTGTGTTACCGTCGACGTCATGGGCAAATGCAATCGCTGGAGAAAGGTTAATCCCACTGAAAACGTCCGTGTAATCGATACGCGCAGCCAAACGGTAGCCCCACGAGAAGTCATCCGCAAATGCGCTAGCCGGTTCATAGCGATCATTCGCATGACCACCCGCGCCAGATAGAATAGTTGGAGCCAACGGATCGCCACTGAGCGCAGTCCCCGGCCCGTCAAAGCGCAATAGATCCTTGTCCGGCAGATCCGGCACGATCGTTGCGCCCACCTCGCTAACTAGCACCCACTGGTTAGCACCAAGCGTTGGCCCAAACAACTTTGTCGCAGTCAACTGAGGCTGCCAGACATCAAATCGGCGATAACCCTGAATGTAACTGTTAAAATCCTGCTGGCCAAGCTGCGTCATACTGCGCCCCTGCCAAGCGGGGTTGCCCATATCTGGTACGCCATCGCCGTTCGTGTCCACCACTGGGATCAATCCGATGTTTCCTAGCACTGGCCGGGATGGAGTCAATCCAGCAACCAGCAACTCCACGTCGTCAATCTGAAGCGGCATGTCATTACGGTAGGAGACCTCACCCTGCACCGAGATACCAGTCGCTCCTATCTCGGTGTTAAAACTGATGCCGTAAAGTTGGATATCCTCCGGGTACTCAAGGAAATAACGCGCCGTCCCCGCATACAACTGAGGAAGACTGGTTTGGAGGCTGGATAATTGACCAGTTAACTTTGTTTGCTGGACCCCTAACTGCGCCTTAGACCCGTTGAGTTCCGCTTGCTGAGCTAATAGACCCTGCTGTTGGTCAAGCGCAGCAGCCTGTTGTGCCCGTAGCCCAGACAATTGGGCGCTATTCGGATCGGCCGCCTCTAATTGGGCAATGGCTCCATTTATCTCGGCCAAGCCAGCCTCAACCTGAGCCAGCCCTCCTTGCACCTGCGCCAATCCACCATTGACCTCCGTCAAAATTCCGTCAACCTGACCGATACCTGCCTTAACCTGAGAGATGGCCGGTTGAAGCTCGCTAAGAATATCCCGTCCCGTCATCGCCCCGAAGTAAGGCAGTCGGCTGTGGTAGTTGATGAAGTAAAACCCAAACTCTGTCTCATTCAGTGACTCGGCAAAATACCGCGCCGCAATACCAAACTGGCCGCTATCGCTAGCACGATTATTTCTACCGCGAGGAATCGCCGCCGCACCCGAAGGCAGAAATGGCGCATTGGCCGCGCTCGGCGGCAATGCGGGGTTGAATCCTGGATTTGAAATTGTGGGCACTCGAGCTGGCACCCCCTCCAACAAGCCATAAAGCGGATTGTCGGTCCAGTTATCCATGTCCGGCTGGCCAAAGCTACCAAAACCAATCATGGCATGACGTCCACCCGGCCCAACCATGTCCTTCGTGCTGAAATAACTGCCAGCCGGATCGATCTCCATCTCCTCTTGCTTAAACTGGTAGAAACCCTCCAGAGTCACATTGGCCGTCGCCTCCAGTGACAACGATAACATGGGCACAGGCCGTAGCGCCTCGCGCAGTTCTGAACCCGGTAAACGAAACTTCGTCACGTCGATCGGGTTGATTACATTGATGCCGTTCTGGATAAACGTACTCTCGCCCCAGTTGAGCACCTGATTACCAAGTCGAAGATTAACTGGAATGGCCGTCGGCAGATCGTAAGAAAGGAAAGCATCCAGCAACTCCATGTCTCTGCCTACGTCCCGCTTCGCTTTATCACTCAACGGGCTGTCGCTGCGAATATTCTCAAAGTCCACGAAGTATGTGCCGCGCAAAAACAGGCTCACATCCTCGAGTTTCTTAAATCCTAACTCCAAATCATGTGTACCTTTGGCAACATTTGAAAACAGACCCGTGTCGTAATGGAGATTGGCATCATCGCCATTGACCGAATAACGCTGACCACCATTGGCGATGCCAATATAGTCTGTATCCGGATCCGAAGTACGGAACGAGGCGCCGTAGCTCAGGGTCGTATCGAGGTTGCCCTCGACCAAGTCGTTCTCGAACTCCACAGCTATAGCGGTCACAGCCACTGAAACCGCGATCGCCATCGCCAAAAGGCACGGCACTGGGAATCCGCCATTGATTCGGGCAATTGTTTTGCTCATTGGTCGCAAGAGCGAATTAACATCCCCTATAGGAATTGCACACAAAAAAATGAAATTTTCGATACTTTATATTAATGAATCTAAAGCAATGCCTAGTCTAGGTTGACTTGCTTGCTCCTTCAAATTTCATACTTAACTACTCCTGTTCTTTCATGTCCTTTCGGTTGTATTCTAAACTCCAAACTTGCTTGTCCCACTTCCCTCTCATTGGTATTCGTCTCATGTGCGCGACGCCCCCAAGCAGTTCAAATATAAGGCTTTCATCAGCTATTCACATCAGGATGAAAAATGGGGGCAATGGTTACACCGTAGCATAGAAAAGTACCGCGTTCCAAAGGCAATCGTCGGACGCGACACTCTATATGGCCCTGTACCCAAGCGACTGTTTCCCATATTTCGGGATCGGGAGGAACTTCCAACAGCCGCCGACTTGAGCAAAATCATCAACCAAGGGTTGGAAGACTCGAGCCACCTAATCGTCATCTGCTCGCCCCACGCCGCCAGGTCGCAATGGGTGAATGAGGAAGTGCGCACCTTCAAGAAGCTGGGGAAGCAAAACCGGATTGTCTGTCTGATTGTGGACGGAGAACCCAACGCTCTCGACAAGCCTAAGCTTGGCTTGGAGGAATGTTTTCCACCGGCATTGAAGGTGGTCGCGGACGACGATGGCAACCTGACAGACATCGAGGCGGAACCAATAGCAGCAGATGCCCGGCCGGGTAAGGATGGGAAAAGCAACTCTTTAATGAAGATTTTATCCGGCCTATTGGGAGTCGGATTTGACGAAATCAAGCAACGCGACCTTGCTCGTAAAAACCGGCGTGCCGCCATCATGGGCGCCAGTTCCCTTGCACTCGCCGCCGTCATGGGGCTGCTTTCTATATGGGCTGTCACTAATCGGAATGAGGCGATCGTCGCAAAGAACAAAGCAGAGGAACGGCTCTACCGCTCACAGGTTCTCCAAGCCGCCAACTATGCAAAAGAGAAGAACTTCAGTTCCGCAACCGAAGCGCTTCTGGATGCCCCGGAACGATTCCGAAACTTCGAGTGGGGATATCTCCTGAAAAAAGTCAATCCGCAGTTGACGCTGCTAGAAGGTTTTAACGCGAGCATTTATTCCGTCGCTTACAGCCCAGATAATTCCATCCTCGTGACAGGTTCTGAAGATGCAACAGCGCGTATCTGGAATTCGAGGGATGGCAGACTTCTTCACATCCTAAAGGGGCACAATAACGTAATCGAGGCGGTCGCCTTTAGCCCAAGCGGCGAACATATCGCAACCGGTTCAGGTGACAAGACGGTTCGCATATGGAACGCTAAAGACGGAAAAAATATAGCGGTACTCAAGGGGCATGAGGATGAAATTAACTCAATTGTCTTCGACTCTGCCGGCGATAGACTCGTCAGCACATCTTTTGACAAGACCGCCCGCATATGGAACCTTGGTATCGGTAAACAAACTGCCATTCTAGGCGGACACAGTGATTTCCTTGAGAACGCCATTTTCGCACCGGACGGAAAACAGATCGCTACTCTAACCGAGAACCGAAAGGTTAGGATTTGGGACGCTGATAGCGGAAAACTCGTCAGGACAATCGAGGAACATCTCTCACCCCTGACAGTCATATTCGGCACCACCGAACCTGCTACGAATAACCCAGCAAACCACAGAGATGAGGATTCCTCTCATAAACCATCCACCTTGTTGGAGGAATTTGACGCCGTGCTGGAATCCGAAGCGTTCACCCCCGACGAACATCGGATCGTGACAGTATTTGATGATGGTTCAGCCCGGATTTGGGATCAAAACAACACCTCCACCAACACAAAGCTAGAGGGCCACACCGGACAGATTTACTCAGTTGCCATAAGTCCTAATGGCAAACAAGCCATCACCAGCTCCGTTGACAAGAGCCTACGCATCTGGGACATCACTCGCGGCAAACAAACCGGCTCGATCGAGAACCTCGTCTCTGGCATTTGGTCGGTTTCCTTTAGCCGGGACGGTAAACAAATCTGCATCGGCCTACACGACAACCGGGTGCAAATTCGTAACGCCGCTGACATGGCACTCACCACTGAGATTAAGCAGGAGACCTTCGGCTGGATTTACTCCGCCCGATTTAACCATGACGGCACAAAAATCGCTTCAACATCCAAGGAATCGGGATGGGTCTGGTCAACCAAGGACGGCCTACAATTGCTGGAACTAACAGGTCACAGCGACGAGGTAACCTGCATCGATTTTAGCCCCGACGGCTCCCGCATTATAACCGGTTCACGCGACCACACCGCCCGACTATGGGATTCCACCAAAAAAACTGATGTCCTCAAGATATTCCAGCACGATGCACCTTTGAATTGCATCTGCTTCAGCCCGGACGGGAACCACATCGTGACCGGCGGAGCCGACAAGGTCGGCCGGGTTTTGGACCTCACAACAGGCTCCGTCCTTCTTACACTGGAAGGACACGGTGAAGAAATAACTACTGTGGACTATAGCCCGGGCGGAAAACGGATCGTCACAGGCTCCGTAGATTACACCGCCCGCATTTGGGACGCCGCAAGTGGAAAACAACTCGCCGTGCTCGAAGGACATTCAGATGAGATCAACTCGGCCGTGTTCAGCCGGGACGGTCGACGGATCATCACAGGCTCCCGGGACCTTACAGCCCGCATTTGGGAGGCCGCGCCATGGCAGATCGAGGAGTACCCGGGCGACTCTTCAATGTCTTTGATGCAACGGTACAACCTATGGAGCCTCATAAGGCACCAAGAAAATTCTCTTTAAAACCAGCGAGGCCGGGCGGCTTTTCTGCCCGAATTCCTTGCTTCACTAATGGTTAAAATAATGCACTATTGACCCTGGACCACTAGAGCCGGAGACTCCTCGCCCGTGAACCATTATTTTCCATTGTGTCTAGGCGTAGCGCTAGGCCAAGCGGTTGTTGCCGAAACACAAGTAGAGCTACCCACCAACCTTCGGGTGGTGCTAGAGAAAACCAAGCCGGTTTCGAAACCTCTAGATGGACGATTACCAATGTTTGTGCTGCCGATTAGCGGAGCTCTCTCACCGCTTCCTCTAGGCCAAGCCGAGCAGATTCTCAACAACCTTGCCAAAAGGGGCATCGGTTACTCTGTCAACTGGAGTAACAATGATTTTGATGCTTCGCTTAAGGAAGGTCTGCGCATCGGACGATTGCAGCAGCAGATAGGCATGATGGTCTCGGTACATGCAACGAGTTGCCTATACTCCTTTTTTGACGGAACGGCCAAGACTCAGCACCTTGATGACAGCGGCAGGCCGTTTGCCGAGACGTCTTTTGGCGGAACGATGGGCTGTCCGTTCACACTCGAGCATCGCATACCAGTAATCCGGAATCGGGTTGAATCTTTTTTAAAAGAGTACAAGACAGCTGGTGTAGACATTGATTTTATTTTTGCAGATTGGGAGATCGACGGTCCAATTGAGTGGAATGGCGCTTGGGAAAGTTCCAAGCGCTGCCGCCGCTGCCAGGAAAATGTACCGGACATCAATGATTTTCGCTCGTTTCAAAATACACTTCGGGAAATTCGTAGTCGTCTTCAGCGCGAGACGTTTGGCGACAACGTCACCCGTTTTTTTCCTGAAGCGCTCGTTGGCAATTACGCTGTCCACCCCCATGACGGACATCGCTATTGGTACGACTATTTTGAGCGAGAAACCCCGGGCGTCCCGACAGTAGTGGATCACCGCGCGAAATATCGCGAGTGGGCACATGAATTTGATTCCTGCGGATACACCTTCGCAATGCCGGTTGTCTACACGTGGTATCCAACCTTTGGCTGGTACGATTTTGAGCCAAAGGATTACCGGTGGTTCTATAATATGATGCGGGTGGCCTCCAACGCGGGTCAACACACCCCACAGCAGACACCCATCATACCGTTCGTCCATTGGCACACCACAGCACCACCAAAAAAACCTGACCCAGCAGTGCAGCAATTCAGCCGTGAAAAATATCAGGAGGTCCTTTGGCACATGCTGCTGCGCGGGCACGACACATTTTTCCTCTGGTGCACCAGTCCAGAACTGGCAACTGAAATTAAACTCGTCCACGAAGTCTACCGGGAAAGCCTCGAATACAACGGCTTCATTCAGCGGGGTATGCCGGTGCAATTCAGCGTGCCGTCTAAACCCGGCCCCGTTGTCTCCGGGCTGCAGCTCGGCAATCGCGTTCTGGCAAGAAGAACCGACTTTGGGCAAAAAAAAGAAGATGAAATCGTGACCTTGGCGGATGGAGATAAAGTGTCCGTTGCTTCAAAGATGGGCATGCAAATCCTAGACGTGAAACATAAGCCACAACACCGCGGCATACTCACGGACCAGAACGGTAGGCAACGATTCCCGATCGGTTCATATGAGTTCCCCAGTACAGAAGAAAGGCTCCGGAGTATGGCCGAAAGTGGATTCAACCTGCTCCGGTGCGGCAACCGCAAAGCGCTGGATACGGCCCACGAACTTGGATTGTTGGGTTGGGTGCCACTCAACATTCAAGATGGAGCTACCACGGAGTTGAGAAAACAGATTGAGGCCCTACGCGATCATCCTGCACTTGCCGTTTGGGAGGGTCCGGATGAAATCGTGTGGACATTCACGGCATACAGTTTCCTGAAGGAAAGAGCTGGCTTTACCCGCGAGGACTGGAATAACCAGATCCCCAAAGCGGTGAACTACGCCCGCAAGGAAGGCGGCCGGGTGATCGCGAATATGAACGAGGGCATCCGGCTCGTCCGTGAACTGGACGGACGCGACCTTCCATTCTGGATCAACGAGGCTGCAGACAGCGATGTGAAATACACCCGCGATTACATCGGCTCGATCGATATCACCGGCTGCGACTACTATGCCGTTCGGAAAACTGGATCTGACTTGCAGAGTATCGGAAGGCTGGTGCAACGCTGGGATGCAATTGGCCGCGGCCGACCAGTCTGGATGGTGTTGCAGGGATTCTCCTGGCACACCATTCGCCCCGACCGTGAACGGCTCTATCCGTCGTTTGATCAGTCACGATTCATGGCCTACAACGGAATCGTCCACGGCGCGCGAGGTATCCTTTACTGGGGAACGCAAACCATCGACGATCCGCTCTTTCGCGAATCGCTCCACGCCCTCACCGCCGAACTGAGTCAACTGGAACCATTCCTCGTGGGCGACGATCACGCGGTCGAAGTGGCCGTCATCGATGATCTTTTCGACAAGCCAGGTCTGGGCGTCCGCGGTTTGATGAAACGCAGTGGTGGCGACCATCTACTGATCCTAGTGAACGAGGACGATCACCGTCATCTTGGCGTCGACATAACCAGTTTGAAGCCGCTGAACGGACGCACCCTTCACCTA
>CETG01430815.1_pt1 | contig 12823 bp, 10 predicted proteins | sample 361471 | NCBI WGS metagenome assembly CETG01 (sample SAMEA2622696, study PRJEB7988) | marine metagenome | isolation source: saline water (ENVO:00002010), including | reverse complement strand
GAGAATTCATTGAAATCACTTATAAATTATCATTACCAATGCGACTTGATAGATGGTTAGTAAGCCAAAGACCAGAACAAAGTAGATCAAGCATAAAAAACTTCATAGAGCAAGGCCTAGTATTAGTTAATTACAAATCTGCAAAAGCTAAAACGCCACTAAGAAATGGAGATAATATCCAGATTTGGCTGCCGCCCCCAGAACCTTTATCATATTTGGGACCAGAGCCTATGGAACTGGATATCTTATTTGAAGATGATCATATTATTGTAATTAATAAATCTTCAGGATTAACGGTTCATCCAGCTCCTGGGCATAAATCAGGGACTTTAGTTAATGGCCTATTAGCCCACTGTAAGAATTTACCTGGTATAAATGGAAAATTAAGACCAGGAATAGTTCATAGATTAGATAAAGATACTTCTGGTTGTATTGTCGTAGCAAAAAGTCAAGAAGCATTGGTAAATCTTCAAGTACAAATTAAAAACAAAATAGCTTCTAGAAAATATTTAGCGGTAATACATGGTGTCCCAAATGCTAGGGAAGGTAAAATAATTGGAAATATTGGAAGACATCCAAAAGACAGGAAAAAATATGCAGTTTTAGATGAAAATTCCGGAAGATATGCATGCACACATTGGAAGTTAATTGAGAATTATGGTAACTACTCTTTAATGTCTTTTATACTTGAAACGGGCCGAACACATCAAATAAGAGTGCATTGTGCTCATATTAATCATCCAATATTAGGAGATCCTTTATACGGCAGATGTAAAAAGCTACCTTGTAATTTAGATGGACAAGCATTGCATGCTTATAAATTAGGCTTTATTCATCCAATTAGTGGTGAAGAGATGGAATTTGAAGCAGAATTACCAATGATCTTTAAAAAACTAATTAGAAAAATAAAAAGTACTAACTAATATTTAAAGAACTTTTTAAAAGTTTTTTAGTTGTTAGATGTTTAGGATTTTCAAAAATATTTTTAGGATATCCTTCTTCAACAATTTTGCCATTGTTCATCACCAATAACCTATCGCAAAATATTTTTGCTAAGCCCAAATCATGAGTTATAAAAATAATAGATAAATTCATATTATTTTGAATTTTTCTTAATAAATAAAGGATTTCCTTTTTAATAGCGGCATCAAGCATATTTACGCTCTCATCACAGATCAGGATCTGAGGTTTTACTATTAATGCTTTAACTATAGAAATTCTTTGTAATTGTCCTCCAGATAATTGACATGGATAAGCATTCAAAAAATCATCACTTACAGGTAAATTTACTTTCTTTAAAAAAGACTTAATTTCAAAATTCATTTCAGTTTTCTTGAAAATATTATGAATAAAATAAACATCTTCTAATATTTTTTTAATAGTCATTTTTGGATTTAAAGTTGAAAAAGGATCTTGGAAAATTACTTGAATAATCTTTGCATTTCTAAATCTTTTGTTGTGATCGATATTTCTTCTAGAGAAATTAATATTTCCTCCTCTAATTTTTAAAAGTCCTATTAATGCCCTGCATAATGTACTTTTACCGCTCCCAGACATACCCACTAATCCCAAAGTTTCATTTTTATACAATTTAAAACTCACTTCATTCAGCGCTTTATTCCACTTTGGCCATAAAAATGAAGAATTTAATTTATACCAATATCTTAAATTTATTGCTTCCAAAATTACTTCTTCAGTATTTTTAAAAGTTTTATTTGGTTTTAAATCTAAATTAATTGAATCTACTAATTTTTTACCAATATTCGAGTTAGGTCGATTTAAAATTTTCTTAATATCTCCATACTCTTCAAAATAGCCATTATTCATAATGGCTATTTTTTTACACCATGCTGATGCTAAATTTATATCGTGACTAATAAGAATTAATGTACTTCCAAATTCTTTACATAAATATAAAAGTTGATTCATTACTTCAAAACTAGTATAAGTATCTAGGCTAGTTGTTGGTTCATCTGCAATTAATAAAAGTGGATGAAGAGCTAACGCTAATGCTATGCAAACTCTTTGACGCATGCCACCACTGAATTCATGAGGATAAGAATTTAATCTATACTTACTTATCCCAACTTTATTAAAAGTTGACTTAACCATTTTTTCTATAGAGATATTAGATCTATTAGGCCAATGAATTTTCAGTAGCTCAAAAAGGTGATCACCAACTGTCATCAGTGGATTAAGTTTTTTTATTGAATCTTGATAAATAAATCCAAATACTGATCGTCTAAAGGTTTGCAATTCTTCTTTATTAAATTTACCTGGATCTAATCCATTAATTAATATTTCTCCTTCAATATTTGTTCCATTAGGAAGCATGTGAACAATTGACTTTGCAAATGTACTTTTACCACAACCTGATGGACCAATAATTGCTAAATTATCCCCTTTATTAATATGAAGCGAAAGATCATTAAGAATAGGCTTTTGATTGTATTTATAACTTATAGTTAAATTATTAATTTCAATAATTTTACTTGAACTTATTTTCATAATTTTTGTAGCAAATTGAACAGGTATTCAATTAAAATAAATTAAAAGCAATTTAGTATGTTTGAAGCAAAAGCTAATTCAAACGAAAAGAGGAACCAAAAGGTTTCAAAAACTATTTTGCCTGAAAAATTAGATTTTGAAAGTGAATCCTTTGAATATGGGATAAAACTGCCGGATTGGCTGCTTGATATTATTAAAAACTATAAAAATTCAATAGAAGACTCAGATTCAAATAAAAATATCATTTATAAAGCTTTTAAACTAGCTTATAAATCTCATTATGGACAATATAGAGCCAGTGGTGAGCCATATATAATACACCCAATAGCAGTTGCAGATCTTCTTAAAGAAATTGGTGCAAGTAATTCCGTTATTGCAGCTGGTCTTCTCCATGATGTAGTAGAAGATACAGGTGTTCCACTTTCAGATATTGAAAAAGAATTTGGACAAGAAGTAAAAATACTTGTTGAAGGAGTAACTAAACTTGGTGGCATTCACTTTACCAATAGAACAGAAGCTCAAGCAGAAAATCTAAGAAAAATGTTTCTAGCTATGGCAAGAGATATAAGAGTCGTTTTAGTAAAACTAGCTGACAGACTTCATAATATGAGAACTATTGAATGGTTAAATGAAGAAAGGAAAAAAAGAATCGCAAGAGAAACAAGAGAAATATATGCTCCCCTAGCAAATAGAATAGGTATTAATAGATTTAAATGGGAATTAGAAGATTTGGCATTCAAATTTCTTGAGCCCGATGATTATGAAAATTTAAAGAATCAGATTGCGCTTAAAAGAAGCGATAGAGAAAACAGATTAAATAAAACCTTAAATTTAATAAAAGATAATTTGATATCAGCTGGACTAGAAGAATTTGATATTGATGGAAGACCTAAACATCTTTATGGGATTTGGAGTAAAATGAAAAGACAACAAAAGCAATTTAAAGAGATCTATGATGTTGCTGCACTAAGAATCATAGTATCCAATACAGATAGTTGTTATAGAGCTTTAGCAGTTGTTCATGATACATTCAAACCAATACCAGGTCGATTCAAAGACTATATTGGTTTACCGAAACCTAATGGCTATCAATCATTACATACATCTGTAATTGGCAAATATAGACCTATAGAAATACAGATTCGCACCTTTGAAATGCATCAAGTTGCCGAATTTGGTATTGCGGCACATTGGAAATATAAAGAGGGTGGTTCACCTGCTGCTGGTAAAACTGAAAGATTTAATTGGTTAAGACAACTTGTTGAATGGCAACAGGAAGAAAATGAAAATGATCATAATAATTATTTAGCATCAATAAAAGAAGATCTTTTTGATGAAGAAGTTTTTGTAATAACACCCAGAGGAGATGTAGTTAGCTTGAGAAAAGGCTCTACTGCAATTGACTTTGCATACAGGATACATTCTGAAATTGGTAATCACTGCAATGGTATTAGAATTAATGAGAAATTATCACCCTTATCAACACTTTTAAGAAACGGTGATTTTGTAGAAATATTGACAAGCCATAATTCAAGTCCAAGCCTAGATTGGTTAAACTTTGTTGTTACTCCAACTGCTAAGAACAGGATTAGACAATGGTATAAAAAAAGTCATAGAGAAGATACTATTAAACGTGGAAGAGATTTACTAGAGAAAGAAATAGGTAAAAGTGGTTTTGAAGCACTAATTACAAGTGAAGCGATGAAAAAAGTTTCTAATAGATGTAATTTAAAAACCACAGAAGATTTATTAGCATCACTTGGATATGGTGGACTTACCTTACATCAAGTCCTAAATAGACTAAGAGAAGAAATAAAAATATTAAGTGAGGAAAATAAAAAGGATAATGATATTGATCTAGTTCAGAATATAAAAGAGCAAAATAATAATATCAAATTCATTCCGAAGGGTAATAGATCATCACCAATAGCTGGCATTGAGGGTCTCGACTTTAGGATTGGAAAATGTTGCAGCCCATTACCTGGGGAAGAAATAGTTGGCGCAGTTTCACTAGGTAATCATGGAATTACAATTCATAGAAGAGATTGCGAAAATATTAATCCAATACCTTACGAAAGGAGACTACCAGTTTGCTGGAATGAGCAAGAAAAGAAAAATGAGAATAAATTCCCCATACAACTAAGAATAGAAGTCATAGACAGAGTAGGAGTATTAAAAGATATTCTTATGCGTTTATCAGATAAATCGATAAATGTTAGCGATGCAAGTGTTAAAACTGCTCAAGGTAAACCAGCAATAATAAACTTATGTGTTGAACTAGAAAGTCTTATCCAATTAAATAAAACAATAGAACAAATTAAAACCATGGCCGATGTAATTGATATTGCAAGAGTGGAACAAAATAATAAGTCTTAATTTATATTCAATAATTAAACATTAGTTTTTAAGATATCCTTATTACTTAATAAATTCATAATTCAATATGATTTAAATAAACTTTTACTTCTTAGAGTATAACTGATTTATATTTTCTTTTGATCTACTTTTGTATAAGTAAAAAGTTAATGAACCAATTAAAGAGCCCATAAATATTCCAACCAAGCAAGAACCTAATAATAACCTTGAAGTAAAGAACCAGCCATGATTCCATAAATCTTTAACAATTAATTGCTTATTAAAAAAATCTGCTGAATTATTTTTAAAAAATATTGATCCTACTCTAAAGTTTAATAAATATAAAGGAATATATGTAAAGGGGTTACTTACCCAAGTACCTAATGCTGCAAGTAATAAATTGCCTTTGATTACTCTTGCAATAAATAATCCCATTAATGTTTGAAGCCCAAAAAATGGGAAACATCCACTAAAAACACCAACAGCAATACCTTTTGCATTAAAGTAGGGACTATAACTTTGTTCCCAAAATAATGATAGAATTTTTTTCATATTTAACTCTTTTATGATTTTCATCCAAATAAATAAATAGACAATAAAAACTAAATTTAATTTTACTTAATTCTTAAAGGAAAACGAGAGATGGAATCAATAGAACCTACTAGAGATACAATCGCAGCTATTGCTTCTGCAATCAATTTAGGTCATGGGGGTGTTGCAATAATAAGAATATCTGGGAAGGATGCATTGAATTCATCCAAAAATATTGTCCAAACAAAATCCAAATATGCATGGCAAAGTCATAGAATTTTTCATGGATATATAAAAGACGATTCGGAAAATACTTTAATAGATGAAATTTTAATAATTGTAATGAAGAGTCCAAATAGTTTTACAGGCGAGGATATAGTTGAACTTCACTGCCATGGAGGAGTGATAGTAGTTAATAGAGTATTAAAACTTTTATTACAACAAAAAAATGTAAGGCTGGCTAATCCAGGAGAATTTAGTCAAAGAGCTTTTTTGAATGGAAAGATAGATCTCTCTCAAGCGGAATCTATAAATCAACTAATAAGTTCTAAAAATATCAGAGCTGCTGAGCTTGCTTTTAATGGAGTAAAAGGTGAAATCAGCAAAAAAATTTCTTCCATAAAATCTAAATTAATAGAGCAACTATCTGAAATCGAAGCTAGAGTTGATTTTGATGAAGAATTTACAGATTTCAATTATTCTGATTTTGAAAATAATATAAATAAAATTAAAAATGAATTAATTAATTTAATTGAAAACTCTAAAAGAAATGCATATTTACACAATGGATTATCTATAGCAATTATTGGTAAAACCAATGCTGGTAAAAGTTCATTATTAAATTCCCTCTCAAAACAGAATAAGGCTATTGTTACAGATATTCCTGGAACAACTAGAGACATAATTGAAGTAAATTTGACTCTCAGGAATATACCAATAAGTATTATTGATACCGCGGGAATTAGGAATTCAAATGATTTAATAGAAAATATTGGAATTCATAAAAGCTTAGAAATGATATCTAAAGCAGATTTTATAATATACCTTTACGATCTTAAAGCTGGTTTTGACATCGCAGATAAAGAAATCATTGATAAAATTCCAGATAATAAATTAATTTCAATTATTGGAAATAAAATAGACTTGCTTAATGAAAAACAAATTAGAGAATTAAATTTGCCAAAAGAATATCTTTTAGTAAGTATAAAAAATAATATTGGAGAAGAAGAATTACTAAATAGAATTATAAAAAAATGTTCTTCAGTAGGATCCGATAACATAGATATACTTTTAAATGAAAGGCAGTTAAATAATTTGAATGAAAGTTTAATTTCACTTAATTATATAGATAATATAATTTCACAAAAGCTACCATTTGACCTTATTTCAATAGATTTGAGAGATGCCATCACTAATCTATCTAAATTAACAGGCGAAGAGTTAACTGAAGAATTATTAGATAATATTTTCTCTAAATTCTGCATTGGTAAGTAAATTTCTAATTCATAAATAATAATATTGTTACTTAATAGTTAAAATAGATATTGAAATTAATGAATTAATTGTGGATTGGAACACACCAAAAGTATCAAAATTAATAGATAATTGGATTGAAGAGGATCTGGGCAATGGAGATCTTACTAGGTTTGCTATAACTCAAGAGATAGGGAAAGCTCATTGGATAGCTAAAGAAGAAGGTATTTTTTGCGGAATGGATATCATAAAAAAAATTTTTAAAAAAATTGATGAAAGAATAGAAGTTAGGCTATTAATTAAGGATGGAGAAAAATTCTTTAAAGATCAAAAGATTTTAGAAATAAATGGTCCATCAAGAAGTCTTCTCGCATGCGAAAGAATTTGCCTTAATATTGCAATGCATCTTTCTGGTATATCTACTTATACTTACAAATTAGTTTCTAAATTAAAAAACACTAAAATTAAATTAGCTGATACAAGAAAAACTACTCCTGGATTAAGAATATTTGAAAAATATGCCTTCAAATGTGGAGGAGGAACAAATCATAGGATGGGCTTATACGACGCAGCTATGATAAAAGAGAACCACATAGCATGGAGCAAAAATTTATATGACGCGATACAAAAGATAAGATTAAATGCACCATTTACAACTCATATAATTATTGAAGCAGAAAACCTTATGCAAGCTAAAGATGGTTTAATGGCAGGTGCAGATGGTTTACTTTTAGATGAATTTGAAATTAAATCTTTAGAAAGTTCTATTCATGAGCTAAGGAATTTATCAATGAATTTATTAAATCAAGAAAGGCAAAAAAAATTAACTATTGAAGTTTCAGGCATAAATCCAAACGAAATAGAGAATTATTTAATTGATGGAATAGATTACATTTCAACAAGCTCATCAATAACGAAAAGTAATTGGATTGACTTGAGCATGCGTTATTATTGATTACTGAATAAAGAAAAAAATATTTTATGTTATCAACTTTCCAAAATCTGAAAGAATGCTTTGAGATATCATTAAAAGATATTCTTAATGAAAATAATAAAATAGATGAGTTTGAAAAATTAAGGGAAAATATAGTTGTTTCATCATCAAGAGATGAGTTCGGAGATTATCAATCAAATATAAGTTTAATTTTATCAAAACTTTTAAAAAGAAATCCAAAAGAAATTGCATATGCATTTATTTCATTATTAGAAAAAAATAAAAATATAATTTCTTTATGCAAAATGCTTGAAGTCGCAGGTCCTGGTTTTATAAACATTAAATTAAAAGAAAAAATTTTTATAAATGAGATGATATCTAATTTAAATTGCAAAAGATTAGGCATACCTATTGCATGTGAAGAAAATAAAAAAATAGTAGTAGATTTTTCTAGTCCAAACATTGCAAAAGAAATGCATGTAGGACATCTAAGATCGACAATTATTGGAGACACAATCTCAAGGATTCTGGAATTAAGAGGATATGAAGTATTAAGATTAAATCATATTGGCGATTGGGGGACCCAATTTGGGATGTTAATTACGCATCTAAAGGAAGTCTATCCAGGCTCAATAGATGCATTTAAAAATATAAATTTAGGGGATTTAGTAAACTTATATAAAGATGCAAAAAAAAGATTTGATAATGAAATTGATTTTCAAGAAAGATCAAGGGGAGAGGTTGTAAAATTGCAGCAAGGTGATAAAAAATCAATTAAAGCATGGAAACTATTATGTGAAGACTCCAGAAAAGAATATAATAAAATATACGAAACACTTAATATCGAAATAACCGAAAGAGGAGAATCTTTTTATAATCCTTATCTTGAATCAGTAATTATAGAACTTAAAAAAAAGGGAATCTTAATTGAGGATAAAGGAGCAAAATGTGTTTTTTTAGATGGAATAAATAATAAAGAGGGGAACAGCCTACCTCTTATAATACAGAAAAAAGATGGTGGTTTTAATTATGCAACCACTGATCTTGCTGCTCTAAGATATAGATTCAATAAAATTCCAGAAGGTGATGGAGCCAGTCGAATAATTTACGTCACAGACCAAGGCCAATCAAATCATTTTGAAGGCGTTTTTCAAGTAGCAAAAAAAGCATCTTGGATCCCACCGAATTGCAAAGTAGATCATGTTCCTTTTGGATTAGTGCAAGGAATTGATGGGAAAAAGCTTAAAACAAGAGAAGGAGAAGCAATTAAACTAAAAGAATTATTATCAGAAGCCATTAAAAGAGCTAAAAAAGATTTAAAAGATAGAATAGATATTGAGAGAAGGGAAGAAGATGAAGAATTCATAAATAAAACATCTAGAGTGATTGGAATAGGTGCAGTTAAATATGCAGATTTAAGTCAAAATAGAATTACAAACTATCAATTTAGTTTTGAAAAGATGCTTTCTCTAAATGGCAATACTGCTCCTTACCTTTTATATACACTCGTAAGAATTTCTGGGATTAATAGAAAAAATAATGATAAAGATCAACTTGAAAAAGATCTCAATATTTCTTTTAGTGATTCTGCTGAGTGGAATCTTCTAAAGAAATTACTAAAGTTAGATGAAATTATAATTTCAATTGAGAAGGATTTATTTCCTAATAGACTTTGCAATTATCTTTTTGAACTATGTCAGATATTCAATAGATTCTATGATAAGGTCCCAATATTAAAAGCAGAAAAAGAAAAAATGATATCAAGACTAAAACTTTGTTCTTTAACTGAAAAAACACTAAAATTAAGTTTATATCTTCTAGGAATTGATACACTTGAAAGAATGTAATGAATAAATCAAATAAAAGTAAAAGTTCTTTCCCAGAGCCAAGAAAAGAAATAAAAAACATGCATGCCTATTCTGCACCTTTAGAGAATCGTAGAGAATTTCTTAGATTAGATTTTAATGAAAATACAATAGGACCAAGTCCAGAAGTATATAGAGCAATTCAAAATATAAAATGTAATCAAATTTCTATTTATCCCGAATATGATTTACTGATTAGAAAATTAAGCGAAACTTATTGTGATTCAAAAAAAATAAATGCTCAAGAAATAGGTTTATTTAATGGTGCAGATGCCGCAATAAACGCAATATTTAACTCCTTTGCAGATATAAATGATATATTTCTTACAACTAATCCAACTTTTGGCTATTACTTACCATGCGCAGAAATGCGAGGAATGAAAATAATTACTTGTCCATATAAGCAAAATAACTTTGAATTTCCTATTGAAGATTTTGAAGAAAAAATAAATATATACAATCCAAAATTAATTTTTATTTGCAATCCAAATAATCCAACTGGAACTATTTTAAATTCTCAAAAAATAATAAATCTTGCTAATAATAATAAGAAATCAATAATAGTTGTAGATGAATTATATGAGAAATTTAATGGAGATAGTCTTCTTCCAAAAATTAGTTTTGAAGAGATAAAAAATATTTTAATTATACAATCACTTTCTAAAACAGGAGGTTTAGCAGGTTTAAGAATGGGTTTTGCTTTTGGCAATAAGGAATTGATCAAATATATTAAAAAAGTAACTGGTCCTTATGATGTTAATAGTTTTGCTGTTACTGCAACAATCGCGGCATTAAATGATAAAGAATATATCGATAATTATATTCTTGAAGTAAAAGATGCAAGAGAATGGATTAAAAGTAAATTTAAATCTATAGATTGTAGAAGCCATTTTAGTGGCGGAAATTATTTTCTATTTTGGCCTAAAAAAGATCCGAAAAGATTAGTTGAAGAATTCAAGCAAAATGGAATACTTATTAGAAATATGGAAAATAAAAAGGATATTGAGAATTCATTAAGGGTAAGCATAGGTACGAAAAAACAAATGAAATTATTCTGGGATAAATTTATTGAATTAGAAACTAGTTAATAATTAGTTAAAAATATATATACTATTTTTCTGTATTTTTTTTGGATTTAATTCAAGCTTTTTATTAACATAATTTAATTCATATCCTTTTATATTTTTTAAAAATAATCTCTTATCTGAGAAATTGCAATTTTTATTTTTATCTTTATCTTTATCTTTATCTTTTAAAAAATGAACAGGTACTATTATCTTAGGTTTTAATTTTTTTACAATTTCTGAAGCCTCTCTACCATCATAAGATTTAGGACCTCCTCCAATTGATATAAATAATAAATCTGGACGACTTAAAATAATTTGGTCAGTAATATCAATCGAACCAGCGGCTCCTCCCATATGAACAATCTTAAAATTATTTTGGTCCCAAATCCAAACTGTTGCCATTCCAAACCTTCTGCCATCAAACCTATCATGGGAAACTTTTATTCCACTTAAAATAGTATTCTTTACTTTATAAGTACCAGAATCTACGAACATTAATTGATTATTTGGATTATAACCTTCATCAGCTAATCTTGAACTAGCCAATATAAAGTCATATTCTACATTTTTTATTTCTTCTAGTCCTTCAGCACAACCTATTGATTTAAAAGGATTTAAAAGTACTTTCTGACCACCTCCTTTAATTAAAAAACTACTATGACCAAAACTTCTTATTATTAGATTCTCAGCAAGAACATTAGTAGGAATAAAAAAAGTAAGCAAATAGAAGAAAAGAAATTTTCTTATTTTTAAAATATTCATAGATCTTTATTTTACATCTCTTCTGCAATTTTTAGGAAATTGCTAATTAATTTATGACCAAATTGTGTTAGCACACTTTCAGGATGAAACTGAACACCAAAAATATGCTTATATTTTTTATGTGCCAAAGCCATTACAGTAGAATCTTCTAAATAAGCTGTGACTTCAAAACATGATGGTAGTGAAAATAAATCTACTATCAAGCTATGATATCTCGTTGCAATAAATGGGCTTTCAATATCTTTAAAAATTCCTTTTTTATTATGATATATTTTTGATGTCTTTCCATGCATTAATTCGTTAGCAACTATAACTTTGCCTCCATAAACTTGAGCTAAAGCCTGGTGCCCTAAGCAAACACCTAAGGTAGGAATATGTATCGAAATTTGTTTTATAATAGGGAGACAAATACCTGACTGGTCAGGATTACCTGGTCCTGGAGATAAAAGTATTCCTTTGGGGTTTAACTCTCTTATCTCTGTTAAATTGATTTCATCATTTCTTTTAACAATTATTTCTGTTGCTATTTTATGGTCCTTTGATAATTCTCCTAGGTACTGTACAAGGTTATAGGTAAAACTATCATAATTATCAATTACTAAAAACATATTTTTTATAAATTTTGAATCAATAACTTTATTTTAGGAATAAATATGTAACAAGCAACGAAAATTGAATTAATTGCTGCTAGAAGTACCGCAGCAGCAGAACAATCTTTTGAGATCTCAGCTAGTTTACTAAATTTATTTTCAACTATTAAATCCACTAAAGACTCTAAGGATGTATTTAATATTTCTAATACTAATACCGATATAATAGTCGAACAAAGGATCAAATACTCAAAAAATCTTAAATTAAAAATAAGAGCTAATAAAAATATAGCAATTGAAAAAAATATTTGTATTCTAAAATTTCTTGTATATTGGAAGCAATAATAGATTCCCTTAAATGCATATTTAAAACTTAAAAGCAAATTCTTAGAAACTTTAAAAGCATTATTTCGTTTTTTTAAATAAATATTCCTTTTCTGCATAACTTATAAAAAAGATTTGATTGCTAATTCAATTTTGATATTAAATATTCTTGCAAATTTATCATATTTTTTAATTGGCTATCATTATTATGTTCCCATCCTAATAAATGCAATAAACCGTGACTAGCAAGCCAAAGCATTTCTTGTTTTAAAGATTTATTATATTCAATTGCTTGTTTAAAGGCCATTTCTAAAGAAATAAATAAATCCCCTAATTCCACGAATATTAAATCATTAATTAATTGATTATCAATAATAGGAAATGAGATTACATCTGTTGCTCCTGATTTATTGA
>CETG01191348.1_pt1 | contig 12834 bp, 9 predicted proteins | sample 361471 | NCBI WGS metagenome assembly CETG01 (sample SAMEA2622696, study PRJEB7988) | marine metagenome | isolation source: saline water (ENVO:00002010), including | reverse complement strand
ATTGATAGGGAGTGGATATCTTTATTATCACTACCTAAGTTTTTAAAGGTATCTCCTCAAAATCCTATTATTTCAAACAAATATATTTCACCATCCTTTGAATTGTTCGAGAAATGGAAGAGGCTTAGTTTGACTATTAATAAACCGATTATTGGTTTAAATTGGCAAGGAGACCCAGTTACAGAGGAACTTGGATATAGAGGCAGATCTGTTTCTTTGGAAATTTTTAAGAAATTAGCTGATTTAAATATTTGTACCTTTTTGTCTTTACAGAAAGGTTGTGGAAGTGAACAATTGTTGGATTGTTCATTTAGAGATTCTTTTGTTAATTATCAAGATAGGGTTGATAAGGTTTGGGATTTTGCAGAAACTTCGGCTATTGTTGCTAGTTGTGACTTGGTAATTTCTTGTGACACGGCAATAGCACATTTGGCTGGTGCAATGGGAAAGAACGTTTGGCTTTTATTGAAATATGTCCCTGATTGGAGATGGGGGCTTAAGGGTAAAGAAACTTTTTGGTATGAATCTATGCGTCTTTATCGCCAATCAAATACTCAAAATTGGGCAGAGGTCATCGAAATTATGATTCATGACTTTTATGATTATATAGATACTAATTCTTTTTAATTTAGAGCTAAATTATATTTATAAGAATTATTTAATAAGGTTATTTCTTTTTTAGTAAGCTTTTACTTTAATATTGATAGATTTTGCTTGATTAGTTGTTCATACTTGGATTCAAGTTGCTTTGTGAAAGTATTACTATTAAATATGTCTGAATTTCTTTTCAGCTTTTCTAGCTTATCTTTTATTGAATTCAGATAAGATTTATTTGTTGCTAATTCGTAGGCTTTATTTTTGTAAGCCTCTATTGAGTCTGTTATGAGCTCTGTTAAACCAAGAGCATTTAATAAGCTTCCCGACATTCTAGATGTATAACTTTTACCTGAGATGGTGATGATCGGTAGTCCCATAGATAGAGCTATCCATGCTGTAGCTCCAGCAGAGTAAAGACTAGTATCTAAAAATAAATCAGCACATTTTTGTCTGGATAAATGTTTTTTCAATGGTTGCTTCTTAGCAAAAATTAGTCGTGACGAATTGACATTATATTTTACGGCTTGTTTCTTAAGATTTTCTTTGGCTTCTTCATTTGAGCAATATAACCAAAGAACACTATTATCGACCTGTTTAATTAGACTAAGCCAAGCTTTGAATATTTCAGGGTTCAATTTATAACAACTATTAAAGCAGCAGAAAACGAAACTATCATCAGGTAGATTCTCTGACATTCGATTTATTTGAATACTATTATCAGGCATAATAGAGTCATCATTACACATATAAGTATTTGGCATGTATATAATTTTTTCACTATAAAACTTCTTATATTCATTTGGGATTAGAAATTTATCAGCGATCATATATTGTATAGAATCTCCTCCTATTGTTCCGGGATAACCTAAATATGAAATTTGAATAGGTGCTATTCCTATCGTATATATTTCATGTCTATTATCTTTTGTATAACCCATTAAATCGATTGCTATATCTATTTTATCTTCTCTAATTTGTTTTATAATATTGTTGAGTGAAGCTGTGCTTAGATCGTAAAACTTTTTACTACTATTTTTAATTCTCTTATAATATTCATCTTCTTTCTTTTTTCCAAATGAATATGTATAGATTTCAAATTTTGACTTATCATGCAACTCCAGTACTCTAGTCAAAAGAATGCTAACAGGGTGTTCATATATATTGCTAGATATATAGCCTAATCTTATTTTATTTTTCTTTGATAAGTTTATTTTTTTAGATTGATTTCTATATGTTTCTGAGAAGTATTTTTTCGCTTTAATTAAATATTTACTTGGTGAGTCTTCAAGAAAAGAGAGTGGAAAAGGGTTGAAATTCTGATTATCTTTATGAAGTAAAACTAGCTTATCTTTATAAGTTTCCTCCCATTCACATATCCATCTCTTGCATACCAGTTTTGATAATATCACATTTAAATTTTCTGATAAATTACCTTGAATCTTTTCTAAATATTGAAGTGCTTTTTGGTGATTTTCATCTTGTATATATAATATTGCTAAGTTATAATATAGCGTTGATTTGTCTTTTACAACTTCTATTCCTTTTTTAAATATACTTATTGCTTTATTTTTTTGATTTACGAGGTATAAGCAACTACCAAAGTTTGATATAATCTCTGGATTTTCTTTATTTAAATCAAAAGCTTTTTGAAAGTTTAACAAGGCTTTTTCGTATTCAAAATTTTTTTGCTCAGCTATCCCTAGGAGATTGTAAGAATTTGGGTTAGATGCATCAATTTCTATTGCCTCGTGATACTTTTGTATTGCTTTACTTGTCTGACCAATCATTTCATAGCATTGTCCATTTTCTAAGATTGAAATTATATTTTTTGGATTAAAATTAAGGGATTGAGATAAACATTGAATTGCTATTTTAAAATCTTTATTATGTTTATAAGCAATCCCAAGGTAGCTATATAGCTGATCATTCTTAGGGTCGGCATTTAGCTGATTGCTGAGTATCTCTATTGCTTCATTATTCCTTCCTAAATTAATTAATGCATACCCTATATTAAGAATACTTTCTAAATGACTAGGCTTTATTTCTAATGCCAACTTGCTAAACCGAATTAATTTCTCCCATTGACCTTGACTTCCGTAAATTACACCTAGATTACTGAGAGCTATGAAGTTATTTTTATTTTCAGATATTATTTTTATGTACAAAGCTTCTGCTTGTTTATATTGTGCTTGTTTTTGATATTTAATTGCTAAATCTAGATAATTCATATTAAATTTGTGTATTTAACATTAGTGTTTGCTTGCTTAATTCCACAAATCCCATTTGTTGATAAAAATCTGAACGATTTGTAGTCATTAAATATACTTTTTCTACAGATTTTATCGCATTTGATTTCATTAAAGCAGCAATTAGTAACTTCCCTATACCCGCTCCTTGGAAATTATTAGCAATTACTACATCCCACAAAACTGCTCTGTAAATGTAATCACTTGTTGCTCTACCAAAACCAACCAAACTTTTTTTGTGCCATATACTTATTACTACATCGCTATTCTTTAGCATTGCTCGGATACTGTTTTGGCTCCGATTTTGTGCCCAAAAAGTTTCCTTGGTAAGTAGTTTTTGTAGTTTGATAATTCCCTTTGCAGGTAGAAGACCTGTCCCTAGGCCTAATAATCTCAATCCTGGAGCACCTCGGTAGTGATTAATTATATGTATTTCAGACATTTTATGAGTAATGTGGCAAATTAAGTGAAACTTTGGGTTTGATGAAGCGCAAGGGCATCATTCTTGCTGGCGGAACAGGAAGCAGATTGTTTCCAATAACTCAGGCTGTTAGTAAGCAACTTCTTCCTGTGTACGATAAACCAATGGTTTATTATCCATTGTCAACATTAATGTTGGCAGGTATTAGAGAAATATTAATCATCACCACTCCTAATGATAAAGACTTGTTTAGAAACCTTTTAGGAGATGGAACACATTTAGGTATCTCAATCAGCTACGAGGAGCAACCAAAACCTGATGGCTTAGCGCAAGCTTTTTTGATAGGAGCCGACTTTCTAAGAGGTTCTCCTGTAGCTCTTATTTTAGGAGATAACTTATTTCATGGATCAGAGTTAATTCTTCAATTAGCTGATGCAAATCGTAGAGATAAAGGAGCAACAATTTTTGCGTACCCTGTGGCTGATCCAGAAAGATATGGCGTAATTCAATTTAGCAGTGATGGGATGCCTGTCGCTATTCAAGAAAAACCAAAAGTGCCTCATAGTCGTTTGGCTATTACTGGTCTTTATTTCTATGACTCATCTGTTGTGGAAAGGGCAAATCAAGTTGTCCCTTCTGTAAGAGGTGAACTGGAAATAACTGATTTAAATCAAATGTATTTAGATGAGGGTTTGTTAAAGGTTGAACTTATGGGAAGAGGTATGGCTTGGCTTGATACGGGTACTTTTAAGTCTTTGCATGAAGCAGGATCTTACATAAAAACCTTGGAATCTAGGCAGGGTTTAAAAGTTGGATGTCCTGAGGAAGTTGCCTGGAGAATGGGTTGGATCAATAATGAGGAGCTAGAACACTTGGCTTTGCCTTTAATGAAAAGTGGTTATGGTCAATATCTTAAACAATTAATTAATGATGATTTTTTTGAAAATCCTTTTTTGAAAATAAGTAATTAATAAACAATGATTGAATGTTTAATATCTAGCAAAGGTTCATCTTTAGAAGGGATTTTATGTTTCTCTCCCACAATTTATAATGATGATCGTGGTTTTTTTTATGAAAGTTGGAATCTCAAAAATTTCAATAAAATTGTCGGTAAAAATATTACTTTTGTGCAAGATAATCATTCACGATCTGCAAAAGGTGTTATTCGAGGATTGCATTATCAAGTTGCTCCTCATGCTCAGGGTAAATTGATTCGTTGTGTTATGGGTGAAATTTTTGATGTAGTTGTTGACTTGAGAAGGGACTCTCCTTCTTATGGAGAATGGGGAGGTATTTTTTTATCAAGTTCAAATTTTAAACAGTTATGGATTCCTCCAGGCTTTGCCCATGGATTTTTAACTTTAACTGAATTTGCTGAAATAAATTATAAGGTTACGGATTTTTGGTTTAAAGAATGCGAAAGGTCTATAAAATGGGATGATAAATCAGTTAATATAGTCTGGCCAAGTACAATTAAAAATTTTATCATTTCTTCTAAAGATCAATTAGCTCCTGAATTAGATAATTTAAATTATGAAGATGTTTTTTAGATTGCATATATTTATTTCAGGGATCATATTTTGATTTAAAATATGAATAGTTTTTTGACGAAATGAAAATTTTAATAACAGGCTCTTCGGGGCAACTGGGAAGATCTCTTCTAGAATTATCTCCAATATTTATTAAAAATGAAAAAATTAATTTAGTATCAATTAGCTCAAAAGATTTAGATTTTAATAACATTGAAGATTGTAAAAAATATATTGATTTTCTTAAGCCTGATTGGATTATTAATACAGCGGCTTATACTCAGGTTGATCATGCAGAATCAAACTTTGATCTTGCTTTTCGTGTGAATGGTGAAACCCCAAAGGCATTTGCTCAGGTTCTTAAAAATAATGGTGGTAGGATCTTACAAATCAGCACTGATTATGTGTTTGACGGTTTTAAAAATACTCCTTACATACCTTTAGATAAAAGAAATCCATTATGCGTATATGGACAAAGCAAAGCTTTTGCGGAAGAGTATATTGAAGAGTGTTTATCTTCTACGAATCAAGGATTTATTTTAAGAAGTAGTTGGTTGATAAGTCCTTCAGGCGATAATTTTATTTTTAAAATGTTAAAATTACTAGATGAAAGAGAAAATCTTCAAGTTGTTTCTGATCAAATAGGTTGCTCTACCAGCACAATACATTTGGCATCAGTTTGTTGGGAAATTATTCGCCGAGTTGAAATGGGAGATTATTGTCCTTCGATAATGCATTGGAGTGATTCTGGAGTTGCATCATGGTTTGATATTGCTATTGCAATTTCGCAATTAAGTAAAACTATGGGATTGATTACAATGCCTGCGAAAGTAATTCCAATCAAAAGCTCTGAATATATTACTAAAGCATCTAGACCTAATTTTTCTTTATTAGATAGTAGTGAAACCTCAAATTTTTTGGATATTGAGCAAACTTATTGGCGATCTAGTTTGTTAGATATTTTAAATCTTATTTCAAAAAATCAATTATAATTTATGAATAATTTATTTTTTAAAGATTATCAAAGAGTTCTGATAACAGGAGGAGCAGGATTTATTGGTGGGGCTTTGATTAGGCGTCTACTTAAAGATACTGAATTAAAAATCTTTAATCTTGATAAATTGGGATATGCTAGTGATTTGAAAAATATTGAGAATTTAATTAAATCGGATAATATTAGTAGGGATAAATATGAATTTATTAAATTTAATTTATGCGAGGATAAAAAAATACATGACTTAATTAATAAAATTAAACCCGATTTGATATTCCATTTGGCTGCTGAAAGTCATGTAGATCGTTCTATAGAGGGACCAGAAATCTTTATAAATAGTAATGTAAATGGTACTTTTAATTTATTAGAAGCAACCAGATCATATTGGGAAAAATTACCGCATCAAAAACAAAAAAATTTTAGGTTTCATCACATCAGTACAGATGAGGTTTTTGGTTCGCTCAGCACCAAAGGTTTTTTCACGGAAAATTCAAATTACGCTCCCCGAAGCCCCTACTCTGCAAGTAAGGCAGCCAGTGATCATTTAGTAAATGCTTGGCATCACACTTACGGTTTACCTGTTATTTTGACTAATTGTAGTAACAATTTTGGCCCATTCCAATATCCTGAAAAACTTATTCCTCTAGCAATAAGGATGGCCTTGCGAGGGTTGCCAATACCTATGTATGCAAATGGTCAGAATGTAAGAGATTGGCTTTTTGTTGAGGATCATATAGACGCACTAATTTTGGCAGCATCATTAGCAAAACCAGGATCCAATTATTGTGTTGGTGGTTTTGGAGAACGAACTAATATTTCGGTATTACTCTCTATTTGTTCAATTCTTGATGAAATGAGACCAAGAAAAAATCCTTATAAAAATCTGATTCAATCAGTTTCAGACAGGCCTGGTCATGACAAGAGATATGCTATTGACTCTTCTTTAATTCAAAAGGAATTAGGTTGGACACCTAATTACAAATTTGAAGATGCATTAAAGATAACTGTTGATTGGTATTTGCGTAATTCTGAATGGTCTAAAGAAAAATTTGCTTGATTGAAAGTGTCAAATCTATACTCTTATAAACTGAGCTTTTCGTGGAAGCTTAATTAAGACATGATAAGTAATGCTTACCTTGACTTTGAAGATGAATTCAGAGGTTCTCGAGCACAAATTGTAGAATCACTTAAAAAGTATGATTGGTTTCTTGATTGGATTAAAAATAACTATAGAGAAGCCAATATCTTAGATATTGGTTGTGGAAGAGGCGAATGGCTTGAGAAATGTAAAGATATGGGATTTCAATGTATTGGCTTTGAATTGAATGAAGATATGGTTACTTTATGTAAAGGTTTGAATTTGCAAGCTATTAAAGGTAATGCGATTGATTTAATTAAGGATATATCAAGTGAGAGTCTTAATATCGTTTCTATTTTTCATTTAATTGAACATTTAAATGAAGAATATATTTTGTCTTTAATGAAAGAATGTAGGAGAGTTTTAAAACCAGAAGGATTTTTGTTATTAGAAACACCCAGTATTGATAACATATTAGTCTCTGGTAAATTATTTTATCTTGACCCAACACACATTAATCATATTAACCCAGACTATTTGAAATTTACTTTGCATAATCTAGGATTTAAAAATGCTAATTATTACTTTATTAATCCTGGTCCATTAAATAATTCAAACTCACTCAATCTAACACGAGTCTTGAATGGTGTCGCTCAGGATATTTCTGTTATTGCAACTAGTAATAATAGGTTTATTAATGCTTTTGCAGAAGATGATTCTGCTATTGAACATAATTTAAACGTTGGATTAAGCACATTAGAGGCAGCTACTGAGTTTGATAGTAGCTTGAGGGGAATTGAGTATAGATTGAAACAACAGGAGGAAGGATTGTTAAAGGTTAGACAGGAAAATATTATCCTTCAAAAAAAATTAGATAATATTTTATCTAGGAAACCGTTTCATTGGAAAAAACTTGGTACGATTTCATCATTATTCAAAAAGATACTCAAAAAAATTCCTAGATTATTTATTAAGATAGCTTCTTTAATAGTTAGTTTGTTTAAGAAGTTTAATTTGCGGCGTTTGTTAGATGATATTATATATAATAAATATATATTTAGAATTATTATTTTTGTCATGTCAAAACTTGGCATTAAGCTATTAATAAATAAATTAGTTATAAAACAAAGAAAGTCTGTGAAATTAAAAGAGTTATCTTTAAAAGTCAATAGAAAGCTATATAATAACTATCTTCTTTCCCATCGTTCAAAACGTATATTTGATGAAATAAACTCTTTAAATGAAATAAATTAGACATGAGGATAGTAATTGATATACAGGGGTGTCAAAGTGAAGGAAGTCGAAGTCGAGGTATTGGAAGATATTCTTTATCATTCGTTAAGTCTCTGATTAGAAATTTTTCAGAACATGAATATATTTTATTCGCAAATTCTTCTTTATATGATTCTCGGATGGATTTTTCCGAAGAATTACAAAATCGAAATTTAAATGTTAATTATTTTAATTGGTTTGCACCTGGACCATTTAATTATGAAAAAAAAGGTCGATCTACAATTTATAATCTTGCTGTTCAATTACGATCATATGCTATTGCAAATTTAGACTCTGATTTAATCTTGATCACTAGTTTTTTTGAAGGAAGCAATGACTCTTGTATTATAGATTTTGATAAGAGATATTCTTTGCCTCCAATACTTTCAATATTATATGATTTAATTCCTCTCCTTAATCAAAAAAAATATTTAGATAGTAATCCTGATTTCAAGAGTTTTTATTTTGAAAGGATAAATTATTTGAATGATCTAAGTGGATTATTAGCAATATCTAAATCATCATTAATTGAAGCTAAAAAATATCTAAATATTGATCATGATTTGATTTTCAATATCTCATCAGCTTGTGATCAGACACTTTTTAAGAAAAATAAAATTCCTAAGAATAATAATCCTTATTATTCAGAATATCTAGGGGAGTATATTTTATATACTGGTGCTGGAGATCCTCGAAAAAATTTATTGAAATTGATTGAGGCATATGCATTATTACCATCACATTTAATCGCTCAACATAAATTAGTTTTAGCTGGAAAATTGATACCAGCTGAAATTCAATTATTGTATGAATGTCTTCATCAATTAAATATTCCTAAAGAATATGTTGTGATTCTTGGATTTGTTACTGATAAAAAATTAGTAGAACTTTACTCTAATTGTTATTTATTTATTTTCCCTTCATTACATGAAGGTTTTGGTCTTCCTGTTTTGGAAGCTATGAGTTGTGGGGCAGCTGTAATTGGCTCGGATGCAACTAGTATTCCTGAGATTATTTGTAAAAGCGATGCATTATTTGATCCTTATGATGCGGAAGATATATCTGATGTGATCAATCGAGCATTGCAAGATAATGATTTTTATAATGAACTGAAGCTTAATGCTATTGATCGATCAAAAGCTTTCTCATGGGATAGGACAGCATCATTAGCAATGAATGCGATTGAAAAATGTTTATCTCAACGGAATCAATCTATCAAATCTAATTTATTGAATTTTCGTCCTCTTGCTGAGCCTAAGTTTATTTTATTTGAGACTATTAAACTATTTAAACAAAATCAGGATATTATCTTTGACAAAACAGAATATCTTCAAAATGTTGCCTCTTCTATAGATTTGATTGATAAACAACTGAAATATATTAACTCTCAAATAGATAAATCAAATATCATTAGTTCATGGAAGGTGGAAGGACCTTTTGATTCTAGTTATAGTTTAGCTCTCCTTAATCGTGAATTTGCGTCATCAATATATAAAAGAGGGATCAATGTATGTCTTTCCTCTATGGAAGGTAACGGCTATTATCAACCGAATAATTTTTTCCTTGAAAAAAATCAATTAATTGAAAAACTATATAAAAATTCGTTAAATAAGGATAACTCCTATGAGATAACTAGTAGAAATCTATATCCTCCAACAGTTGATAATATGAATTCTAAACTTAATATTTTTCATTCTTATGGATGGGAGGAAAGTCAGTTTCCCTTTGAGTGGACTTCTAATTTTAATCAATATTTAGATGGTATTTCTGTAATGTCTGATTTTGTAAGAAAAATATTAATTACTAATGGTATTGATCTTCCTATAGTGGTCTCCGGTTTGGGCATAGATCATATTGATTCTATTTCCCAAGATGAAAATTTTAAGATTAACGCTAAATCCTTTCGTTTTCTGCATATTTCGTCTTGTTTTCCTAGAAAAGGAATCAAGTATTTATTGCAAGCTTATCAAATTGCCTTTACATCCTCCGATGATGTTTCCTTGGTGATCAAAACTTTTCCTAATCCTCATAATGAAATCTCTTCGATTTTGGATGATTTTAGAAAAAATAATAAGGACTTTCCTGATGTAGTTCTCTTGTTAGATGATATCTCTGACTCACAATTGAAAAATCTATATCTCTCATGTCATGTTTTTGTAGCCCCTAGCTTAGGAGAGGGATTTGGGTTGCCAATTGGTGAAGCAATGTTTTTAGGCCTGCCTGTTATTACTACCTCCTGGGGAGGGCAGATGGACTTTTGTACTCCTGAAAATAGCTGGTTAATTGATTATAAATATGCATATTCAGAAACTCATTTTGGTTTAACTTCTTCAGTTTGGGCTTTGCCTGATGTTCAGCAGCTCTCTTTTTTAATGAAACAACTTTATGAGTGTGATTCAGATGAACTGACGACAAAAATTGATAATGCAAAAAAGACAGTTAGTAATTTTACTTGGAGTAGCTGTTCTCAAAAAAATATTGATTTTGTAAATTCTAGACTCCTTCAACGTCGCCCTGTAAATCCTATTATTGGATGGATAAGCACATGGAACTCAAGATGTGGTATTGCATCTTATTCTAAGAATTTATCTTTTGGAATTGATGATTTGACATACATCCTAGCTCCTTCAGATGAGCTTCTTGAAGAAAAAGATGAGATCAATGTTCGTAGGTGTTGGAATCTTAATTCACCAAATTTGGATAGTCTTTTTAAAGAGATTAATAATAATCATATATCTTCATTAGTTATTCAATTTAATTTTGGTTTTTTTGAATTAATAGATTTTATTAATTTAATAAATAAAGCAGTAAAAGATAAAAAGTCTATTATTATATTCATGCATTCTACAATTAAACCTAATCAAACATCTCAAGACCAGTTTGATGATCTAATTAATATTTTCAGAATATGTAATGCTGTGTTTGTTCATACTCCATCTGATATGAATCGTCTGAAGGATTCGGGTTTAGTTGATAATGTATTTTTATTTCCTCATGGAATTATAGATGAATTCGAGACCCCAAAAAAAAATAATTTTGAATTAATATTAAAGGGTGAGAAAAGTTTAGTTCTCTCCAGTTTTGGATTTTGTTTGCCTAATAAAGGTCTTGAACAGTTAATTCATTCAATTCCTTATTTATTGGATAAAGGGTTAAGTATAGAACTTAAATTATATAGCTCTATTTATAATTCAAAAATATCCACCGATTTGTTTGATAATCTTACTCATTTAATAGAAAAAACTAATCTTTCTGACATTATTACTATTAACGGAGACTTTTTGACAGTTTCGGAATCCATAGACTATCTCTCATCTACAGACTTAATTGTGCTGCCCTATCAGGAATCAAATGAGTCTTCTAGTGCTGCGGTTAGGCATGCTTTGGCATCTGGTACAGCCGTTGCTGTCACTCCATTATCGATTTTTCAAGATGTTCATGATTTGACCTTTACTCTGCCTGGCTTCACAAGTCAATTAATTGCTGAAGGTATTTACAATTTAGTGAGTAAAAATAATCTAATGAATGGAAAAATTAAAACAATCCAAAAATGGTATGATCAAAATAAATTTTCCTTGCTAAGCAAGAGACTTGAGGGTTTTATTAAAGCTATTGAGAGGGAAAAAATATTGTAGTTTAATTTTTTTCTTCTTCTTTAATTTTCTTATTAATTAATTTGTGTATCAAAGATTTTATGTCTAATTTTGCCCTCCATCCTAAATCTTTATATATTTGTTTGGGATTACCATAATTCCTTTTAATTTCTTGAGGGCGAAAATGTTTTTTGCTGATTTTAATATGTTGTTCCCAATTTAGATTTAGATATTTAAAAGTTATTTCAATAAATTCTTTTAATGAGGTTAGTTTTCCCGTACATATTAATTGATCTTTTAAAATATCAGTTCGGAGCATACATTGCATTGCTTCTACATACTCCTTTGCATAGCCCCAGTCACGTGAAATATTTATATTTCCTAGGTGAATAATACTATTTTTATTTTTAGATATATTGATAGCACCATTGATGATTTTATGTGTAACGAACTTTTGATCACGCAATTCTGATTCATGATTAAATAAAATTCCCGTCACTGCATTAAGTCCATAAACCTCTCTATAGATTCTTACAAGTTCTAAGCTTGCCTGTTTACCAATTCCATAAGGACTTTTGGGATTTTTTGAATAATTTATATCAGCACCCTTTTCAGTTTCCCCATAAATTTCTCCACTGCCTGCAAAGAAGATTTTCCCTTGAAAATTTATTTTTTTAGATGCTTCAAGTATATTTGAAGTTCCTAAGACAATGCTTGCAAGAGTTTCATTTGGCTTTTCAAATGAATAACTCACCGAAGATTGTCCAGCAAAGTTATAAATCTCATTTGGGGAGAATTCTTTAATAGCATTAAAAATGGAATCAAAATTATTTATATCGATATGGTGGATTGCAACTTTGGATAAAATATCTTCTTCTTTGAATTTCTGAAGTGTTTTTTCCTTATTTCTCGAACCTCCAATTACCTCATAACCTTGCTTTGAAAGAGATCTGCAAAGCAGTATTCCATCTTGACCTGAGCAACCAAGAACTAGAGCTGATTTCCTATTCAATTTACTTTTTACCAATTTAGTTTATTTTCCTTTTAAGAATCTTCTAAATCAAATTCATTTTCAATTTTCTTTGATTTTGTGACGAATTTTGA